>Ga0123355_10005513_pt1 | contig 18560 bp, 15 predicted proteins | sample TergutEmb28metaG_3_FD_89872 | JGI IMG/M metagenome (GOLD analysis project Ga0123355, IMG submission 89872) | Embiratermes neotenicus P1 segment gut microbial communities from Petit-Saut dam, French Guiana - Emb289 P1 | ecosystem: Host-associated > Arthropoda: Insects > Digestive system > Gut ... | reverse complement strand
GGATATATTAATGTCCGAAACATGTTGAACACATAAGAAGTGAAATAAAATAGCAAGTGACATCAAGTTGGTCTTTTATTCTTCAACTATCACAATGATGCACGGTCCAATAAACATAAGATTATTATGCTAATTTAAGTTCTTATATATATTTATGGACAATTTATATCTTTGTTTTTCCGGTGCCTATTAATATATTATGGCTGTTGTTCTCAAACAGGTTTGCACATTTGGAGAAATTAATGATATGAAGGACATAAATAAAGCTTCGGATAACATTAAGCAGACTCAGCTAAAGACAGTCTAGTTCTATATGAAAGGAAGCAGCATAAACCATGATATTCGGAAGAATGTTCACGATTTTTATATCAATGGAAGCAGGCTAAAATGCTTTGGTTACAGGATCCAAACCAATTTTATGTAGGTGATCTAAACAACGTAAGACGTGAAGGTACTGGACATTTCAGGAACAAAAAGAGGGAATATCTGAAAGCTAGAATTGATGAACTTGAAACTAACAATAAGAACAAAAATATCAGGGACTTGCATAAGTGCATCAGTGATTTTAAGAAGTGTTACCAACCTAGAACTAATACAGTAAAGGATGAGAGAGGTGATTTGATTAGAGAGACTCCCACAGTGTTTTGGATAGGTGTAAGAACCATTTCTCTCAGCTATTAAATGTACATGGAGTTAGTGATGTCAGGCAGTCAGAAATACATACAACAGAGCCACTACTGCCTGAGTCGAGTGCCTTTGATTTTGGGATGGCTATTGAAGAGCTGAAAGTCACAAATCACCAGGTACTGATCAAGTCAGAACAGAATTGATTAACCCTTTAAACGCCGAATTAAATCCCACCTGCCAACTGCTGGCATTATTAGGAGCTCACCATATTCTCCACGTTAGCAGGATAAGGGTTAATGCCAGGCACTGAATATTTCGGCTTGCTTTAAACGCATTTTGTTTAATGATTATACTTCTTTAGCCATTTAGACGTCGAGTTAAATCCCATCTGCCAACTTTTGGCATTATTAGGAGCTCACCATATTCTCCACGTTAGCAGGATAAGGGTTAAAGCAGGGGGTAGAAAATTCCCTCGGATATCCACAAACTTATTAATTATATTTGGAAAAAGGAGCAATTGCGTGAGTAAAGGAAGGAGTCGATCATTGTACCTGTATATGGGAAGGGTTACAATAAAGATTATAATAATTATAAAGGCGTATTACTTTTATCATCTACATACAAAATTCTATCCAACATCCTGCTATCATGGTTAAATCCACATGGAGAGGATTTTGTGATCATCAACGTGGATTTCGACGTAACAGGTCAACTACTGATAATGTGTTCTGCATTCCTCAAATACGTGACAAAAAATGGGAATACAATGAGACATTGCGTCACCTTTTTATAGACTTTACGCAAGCGTATAATTCAATTAGAAGTATTTCTTTTATGATATTCTCAATGAGTTTGTTATCCACATGAAAATAGTAAAGTTAATAAAATGTGTCTAAATGAAACTCATAGCAGAGTCCTGGTAAGCAAACATTTGTCTGACATGTTTCCTATTAAGAATGGTTTGAAAAAAGGAGATGCTTTATCGCCACTGCTTTTCAACTTTGCTTTGCCTTTAGGAGGGTTCAGGCTAGGCATTCAAACTTGATATTACGTATGCCTTAATTACACTAAAATCTGTACACAGCATAATATAGGCTAAAACGTCTGTTCGAAAAGTTCTCGAACTGCGCGCGCAGAATCCTTTCAAACATCATATGAGGGTCGCGCGATGATTGGGCGTTATTAAATACATTATTTGGATAACGCCACTGTTTTCCAATCAAATCTAACATGTTTCTTTTTCGAGTAAAGGCGATTACTCTGTTTATAGAAAGTGTGTATCCGCGAGTTCTTAATAATGTCTTAACTGAATAAAACACTGACGTGAAACTTTGTTGAAAAATTTGGAATGCCGTGAAGGAAAGGGAGCAACACTCTTAAAAATGGAAATAAATGTTATCTACAGGACCGAAAATGGCGCCACAAGTACATGTTCACTCTTTTCTTCGACTGTCGCGGTCTGGTGCATTATGAATTGGTTACTAGAGGTCCATTGTTGAATCAAGAATTATACATTACCCTTTTACGGTTTTAATGAAAACAGTGCGAAAGAAATGGTTGGAAATTTGGCGGGAACACAACTGGTTTATTCATAAGGACAACGCTTCCTCCAACTCGGCTCTGTCCGTCCAGAATGTCCTTACCAAACGGCAACTCCAGCTGCTCCACAGCCACAGTGCAACACTAAGCTCTCCCACATTTTTTTTGTCTTCAACTCCGAAACATAGTTTAAGAGGTTATGGCTTTTTTTTTAATGAAGAAAGGAAATACAAGATAAACTGCGAAGTAACTAAACCAATTCTTATTTTAAAAAAACCAACGCGATGCACTAGTATCTCAAATTTATTTTTGGGTTAGGATTCTACATATTTCGGACAGTTTCTCTGTCCATCATCAGGAGTGTAGCACTGAACACACAGCAATAGGTATATGTCATACAGATTTAGCTGACTGCTTGCGAGCAAGCAGTCAGCTAAACCTGTATGTATTGCTGTGTGTACAGTGCTAGACTCCTGATGATGGACAGAGAAACTGTCCGAAACGTGTAGAGTCCTAATCCAAAAAATAAATTTGAGATATTTGTGCATCTCGTTGGTTTTATTATAAGAATATATCACGATGAACGGTTCTCTGAATGTCAAAATAACTAAACAAATTTTTCAAAATCATATGTGGAATGCAGTAAAAATATAAATGTCCTTAGAATCTTTGTATCAATGTAGGAGATGACTATTTCTAGAGAGAAGTGTTCAATAAAATGTATGTGATATGGTGTTTGACTTATCAGGCCCAGAGCGTTCTGAACAGGTCTCGTAGAGCGATCCGATTAAGTGAAGGGAATATACGGTTTAGAAAACAAGAGGGCACATAATGTATGAACCGGATTTCGGTAGAGACTCAATAACTTATTTAGGAGTAGACTGCAGTATGGTGAAGTGCAGCTTTGCAACTTTGAAGTGAGGTGATTAATACATACAACCTTACTTACTTGCTTACTCTATGGAGTAGAGTCCTTCTTGACAAGCTAACTGGTTCACAGCTAGTTAAGAAATCTCCCACATTATATGGAACCCGAAAGTTCATGACCGCACTCACAAATACCCGCCAGGTTTTCCTATCCTCAGCCACATCAATCCAGTCCATGCCCCCACATCCCACTTCCTGATAATCCACCTTATTGTTATTCTCCCATCTACGTCTGTGTCTTAAAATTGTCTCTTTCCCTCAGGTTTCCCCAACAAAACCCTGTATACACCTCTCCTCTCCCCCATTCATGCTACATGTCCCGTCCATCTCATTCTTTGCGATATGATCACCCGAAAAATATTTGGTGAGGAGTACAGATCCCTAAGTTCCTCGTTATGTAGTTTTTTCCACTCCCCTATTACCTCGTCCCTCTTAGGCTCAAATATCCTCCTCAGTGCCCTATTCCCAAACACCCTCACCCTACCTCAATGTAAGCGATCAAGTTTCACACCCATAAAAAAACAACAGGCAAAATTATAGCTCTGTGTATCGCAATCATTATATACCACCTGATTCAACATTCAATATTTTGCGTTTTATCCACGAAGTGGGTTCATATCTTTCGTTAGATTCTCAGAATAAGCACCGATTACTTTACTAGTCGCAGTAAGAAGTCGGCCTTTTTCATAGAGGGACATTCTTTACGGTGAATTAGACATTTAATTCTTAGATATATATTTGCATGAAATTAGAGTCCTTAAATGTTAAACTCAGTTTTATCTTGATGATAACGAGCACAGGAAAGCACGCCTTTAGACTTGCCTAGCATATCCTCAAACCAACTAAATTAAAAGTTAGCTATTAGCGAAGACCCTTGATCTACTTAGCCACTCCTGCGTAAGAATTGCATCTCTGGGCTATGTGTAATACGGACAGACTACCTTCACACCAAAATAGTAATCATGCTTACGCTAACGGATTTCCCGTCTTGGCTGAGTACTTTGACGTAGTTTACGCTAATTATTTCTGATAGAAATTTCATTGCGTACTTTTAGGGTGGAAGAGTTTTGGTTCATTGAAAGCCACGTTTAGAATTGCAGCAGATCAGTGACATAGGTTGAAAGCCTCTGTGACACTGGGAGATAGACGCTATGGCCGGTAATGATTCGAGTAGGGATATCAAGAGATTTAGAAGCATCAGTATTAATTTGGAACATTGACGGTTGTATGTACATATTTTTGTGACACTGCTGGCAGGTATGTTGCATGGTGCAGCAATGATCTTAGCCATGTCGTGTAACGTATTACGTCCTTATTTCGATTCTGCTTAATGAACTGAAGGTAGCTACTTAATTTAAATAAAAACTGGCAAAACAAGAAATTTCTTTTTTCGGGGTTCAGCGAGATTTGTCGTGGGCGAAGCAATATTAGGCCAGGTTTCTCTGAGTACGGCAGTGTTTCCTGTCATCTATCGTCCCACCAATACCCTCTATTCATTCATATATGATCCCCAGCCAGTACAGATGGTACATTAGAGGCCGCAATACTAAGGTCGCCAGTCCCACTACAAGAATGATGAAATAATAATAATAATAATAATAATAATAATAAAATACCGCTATACGTGGAACATTACACATAATAGAGAAAGTACTGCAATGTGAAGCTTGAAACCTAAGCGGTTGGGATCACCGCTGTTTCAAGAGAAGCACCAGGAAGAAAAGGCTTGTGACAAGAGACATCCATATCGTATAATAATAATAAAACTAATAATAATAAACTCAATGTGCATGGAAACTCAAGACAAACGGTATACACACACAAACACAATAAACACGCACACACAATAAACAAACACACAAAATAGACACACACACACAATACACACACAATATACACACAACACACACACACAAAGTACACACACATTACACACACACAAAATGAACGTACACAATACACACACAAAATAAACACACAAAACACAAAAACACAAAATACGCACACAACACACACACAATACACACGCACACACACAACACACACAATATACACACAATACACACACCATAAACAAACGCACACAACACACACCATAAACAAACACACACAATACACACATACTACACACACAAAATACACACAACATACACACACATTACACACACAACACACGCACACACAATACACACACAAAACACAATACACACACAATACACACACACAAACAATACACACACATACACACACAATACACACACAATACACACACAATATATACACACAATGCACACACATAATACACACATACCATACACACACACAATACACAAACACACACAATACACACCAAATGCACACTCTCACACAACACACACACACTCTCACACAATACACACACACACAAAACACACACACTCCAACAATACACACGCACTCACAATACACACACAATATGCACACACAATACACACTAACACAATACACGCACACAATACACAATCACACAATACGCACACACAATACACAACCTCACACAATACACACACACAATACGCACACACTCACACAATTCACACACACAAAACACACACAATACACACACACAATGCACACACATAATACACACACAATACACACACACAATACACACACACACAATACACACACTCACACAATACACACACACAAAACACACACACTCCAACAATACACACGCACTCACAATACACACACAATATGCACACACAATACACACTCACACAACACACGCACACAATACACAATCACACAATACACACAATACGCACGCACGCACACAATACACACCAAATACGCACACACACAATACACACTCACACAATACACACCCTCACACAATACACAATACACACAATACACACACAATGCAAACACAATACGCACACACACACACAATACACACTCACACAATTCACACACACAATACACACCCTCACACAATACACACAAACAATACACACACACACAATACACACTCACAATACACACACACAATACACACACTCACACAATACGCGCGCACACATACACACACAGACACACAATACAAACTCACACAATACACACACAATACGCACACACAATACACACACTCACACAATACGCACACACACACACACAGACACACAATACAAACTCACACAATACACACACACAATACGCACACACAATACAAACACTCACACAATACGCACACACACACACACAATACACACTCACACAATACGCACACACAATACACACACACACACACAATACACACACACCATACACACACACAATACGCACACACAATACAAACTCACACAATACACACACACACAATACGCACACACAATACACACACACACACACAATATACACACACACACACCATACACACACAACACGCACACACAATACAAACTCACACAATACACACACACACAATATGCACACACAATACACACCCTCACACAATACACACACACAATGCACACACAGCATACACACAATATGCACACACAATACACACCCTCACACAATACACACACACACAATGCACACACAGCATACACACAATATGCACACACAATACACACCCTCACACAATACACACACTCTCACAATACACACACACACAATACACAAACTCACATAATACACACACACAAAACGGTATGTGAACTTGCAGATGTGACAGTGGTATAGAACCCAGGGGTAAACACAGACGGAGAAGTTACGGCAAAGAGGCTAGATATAACAATTAAAAGAAGAGAAAATGCATATTGATAGATGTGGCAATACCTGCAGACAGAAGGGTCACGCAAAAGGAAGCGGAAAATTATAATAAATACGAGTTTGTGTAGAGCTAGAACGAATGTGTTACCGCATGAAATGTAAGACTATATCGGTAGTAAATGGAGCCATCGGGAAAGCAACAAAAGGTTTAAGGAAAAATTGGAAGCCATACAAGGAAAGCATTCAATGGATCCACTACAAAAGAGAGCTATACTAGAACATCACACATAATACGGAAAGTACTGCAGTCTGAAACTTGAAGCCTGAGCGATGAGGATCATCGTTGGTTCAAGAGAAGTACCATGGAGAACAGGCCTGTGACAACACATAAGGAATAATAATAATAATAATAATAATAATAATGACTAACTTTATACGGCGAAATATCAAGCAGGCCAGGTCCATGATGCTGGACCAGACATTCACCAGTACATTGTGTCCCGATTATCCGGCTTAACGGGACTGATGGTTGTTCAGATTACTGAAAATGTCGGATAATGTGGAAATGGATGGTTGGTGAGAGAATCGCAGATTAAACGGAAGTGCCGAGTAAGTACAAAATTGGTAAATTAATGATTATTCTAGAGTACAACTAACAGAACAGAGTAGAGAACTGTTACTTGAAGTAATAAATTTTAGTGAAGCAGATCCCGGTAGCCGCGCGTTCTAAGGCGTTAGTGTCTGCCGCCGCTCGCTTGCTTGGATTGTGGGTTCGAATCCCGCTGTAGGCATGGCTGTCTCTCTGTTTTGAACGTTGTGTTTTGCCCGGTAAAGCTTTCTGCGACAGGCCGATCCCTCGTCCAGAGGAATCCTACTGAGTGTGTGTGTGTGTGTATGTGTCATTGACTGATCAGATGCAACAAAACGCTGCACACCGACAGTGAGTAGGCACAAGATGTCAGACTAAGAAATAAAGACGAATTTCACTGAAGAAAACTGCGCAGTCCGCATGCACATGGTGCACAAAGATGTAAACAGCACGTCTCATGGTTATGTCGGGTAATCGAAGTTCGGACATTAAGGTCTCCAGTGAATTAGTTCGTTGAAATTCAAATCCTGCGGAACATGACGCCGTCCCGATGTGTAAATAGTTACCGACGTTTCGGTAGAGTTTCTCCGTCCATCTTCAGAATTCCATTGGTCCAAGAACAAGAAAACAGTTATGAGGACTTCAAATCTGACAGTACTGTATGGCATAAAGTTATAACCGAAGGCCGGAATACATGATTACATACGGACACCGGTGGAATAGTAAGAAGAAAAAATCATTGCCCAATTTTAGACGATTTTAAATTGGCCATAAATTGTATATTTTGTTCAGAATTGACCTCGTGAGGGTTATTAAGCAGAAAATAATCCAGAATAGCGCAGATCTCATCTACTTTATGGCGGAAGCCTGAAATCATGCATATTTTGTTGCACATTCGGCCCGGACAAGATGTTTTTCCTCAGAGAAGGTGATTGGTAAATTGAGACCTGAATTTTCAATAATTAGGTGCTGTGAGCAGCATGATTAGGATTTCCTTCATCGGCGCGATCATATCCTTGTGGAGATCAAATCAAAATCCCTGCGGCCGATCGTCACGCAGCCAGCAGACGTGAAGGAATTCGAGAATTGTAATATTACTTTTACAATTAATCAAAGTTTGTGACGGCCCCATAATTGTTACGCTGTTTGTAAATTGTCCAGCGTGCACATTCAACACACAACAGTAATCTTCTGAATATACTCCGATCGTAAATTCTAAAATTTTCAATAACAATTGAATGAAGCTTCGTCTTATCTTAATTTGTAGATCAACAAGTATTCATGCACGTATGTTAATTACATTGTAATCCAGCTGCATGTTACACCCGTCAGGTTATTAGCATTTAAGTTTTTTAAAATAATTATGAAATGTGAGTGAACATGTTGGAACTGTTACGATAAGCATATACAGGGTGTTTCAGGAGAAATAGTAAATATTTTAGGAGGTGGTAGTATGGAATATTCCGGGTAAATAAGTTCATATAGACATGTGTCCAATTTTCTGTGGGTGTGGAGATACAGCTGTTTGAATGTTACCCATAAAAAGCCTTACAGACGGTATGAAAGAAAGACAAATTACGTATTGATTGCATTTATTGGTTACGTAAATGATCTCAATAAATTGCAACAGTTCAAAGTTAGTGTTCAGAAATCCCACCATCGACTTCAATGCACTTTTCAACCTTCTTGGCAATAGTACGTTTAGCTCTGCTGAGTTCGTCTTGGCGTTTTTGTTTTATGAGGGCAGCACTATTCATAATGCGAGCGACTAATTCGTCTCTTGTGTTTACCTGTAGAATTCGCTTTTCATCCCTCCCCACAGACAAAAATCTAATCTGCACGCACCAAATTCAAACAGCTGTATCTTCACACCCACTGAAAATTGGACACATGTTTGTATGAACTTATTACTCGGAATAGTCCATACTACCACCTCCTAACATTTTTACTATTCCTCCTGAAACACCCTGCATTTCGTAACTTGTTTGCTGCATTAAATTAATGTCCTTTCCCATAAGTCTCCCTTAACTCCTATATCATAAGAAGCAACAGGTTACGGTATAGTCCCTCTTTCTTCCATGCCTGCAGAAAACTAGATGAAATCAATTCATGTTCAAGCTTCTTATTTTAACATAAGAACACAACCAGTTTGAATTATTATTATTATTATTATTATTATTATTATTACTACTACTATTACTTACTTGCTTACTGCAGTCGTGTTTTCATTCGGTGGCAGTAGTCCTTACACTAGTACAGATACAACAAATAAGAATAAATATACATAAATGAAACAATACAAAAACACAGTAAATACAAGTACACATATTATAAAAACGCCCACACATTAAAAAACCCACAGATACACACACACATGCACACATACACACACAAAGACATTACAAAACAAGTTAAAAGAACCACAGTATAAGATACAAACCAAACGAAATAGTCACAATACAATCAAGTTACCCTCAGTATAATGTCTCCCCAATGTACACGGTACGTATGTCCCCAAGAACTTCACTATAACTCATTTCACTTCACTTCACTTCACCTCACTTGACCAAAAAACAAAATCACTTTACATAAATCACGCTAACTCACTCCACATCTCTACACTTCACATTACTTCAACTACTTAACACTGAGACTGACTATGTAGGAGTAAGATCTTGCCGGAACCCAAATTTCTTACTATGTTAGAAATGTAACACATTCATCAACCGGCATACTTTACTACACACTAAACTCTTGCCCAAAACTTCCACCTATTTATAAAGTTTTGTTTGATGAAATGGCAGGCAGGTTTGACATGTTACTGAACTATGATAGCAAGTGAAATTAATTCTCCAGTTGTGTCGTAGTTTCGTAGTTGCTTTGAGCTCTCGCGGCTCCCTAAATACTTGCAATTGTCATGTATTATCAAAATTGTTGCAATTTTATCCACACTGCAAATCAGCCCAGCATGAGCAAACCTCCTGCACTCCCATTGATGCCACGTTACATTTGTCTAAGAATATTCTTCAATCACATTTACCAAATACAGGTAAAATTTCAAAATATTAAATTAGCGTCAAATTCGACGCCTAAAATGGGTGCAATTTCCGTTATTCGCTGCTAAATTCGTGACTAGCACAAAGTCGCTATTATTTTTGTGGAAGCCACTTAGCAACGAGTCTGACTGCAATTTGCTAGCAATTAACGACATTCCCATTCGCAACACACAAATGAAAATAACCGGCGATATTGATTTTGATCAACTGTGCTTCCCCTGTTGACTTCATCTGAAAAAGGGGGAAGTGTCTATGCCTGTCATCCTCTCAACTGTACAATCTTATCGTGACGTGTAAACTGCTTTTGGTCTGCACAAGAACACACACGTAAAAAAAAAACTTAATGAGTGACTGCGTGGAGTCGCTGTGAGTGACTGTGTGGAGTCGCTGTGAGTGACTGCGTGGAGTCGCTGTGAGTGACTGCGTGGAGTCGCTGTGAGTGACTGCGTGGGGTCGCTGTGAGTGACTGCGTGGAGTCTCTGTGAGTGACTGCGTGGAGTCGCTGTGAGTGACTGCGTGGAGTCGCTGTGAGTGACTGCGTGGAGTCGCTGTGAGTGACTGTGTGAAGTCGCTGTGAGTGACTGTGTGAAGTCGCTGTGAGTGACTGCGTGGAGTCGCTGTGACTGCGTGGAGTCGCTGTGAGTGACTGCGTGGGGTCGTTGTGAGTGACTGCGTGGAGTCGCTGTGAGTGACTGCGTGGAGTCGCTGTGAGTGACTGCATGGAGTCGCTGTGAGTGACTGCGTGGAGTCGCTGTGAGTGACTGCATGGGGTCGCTGTGAGTGACTGCGTGGAGTCGCTGTGAGTGACTGCGTGGAGTCGTTGTGAGTGACTGCGTGGGGTTGCTGTGTTTTGCGAGAAGCTGATATTTGCTCAACTTGACAAGAAATTTCCCTTTTTCATAGAACCGTAAATATCTTTACTGCTTTCACAGCAGTCCAATGATTTACCCCACCCTGAGCCAGTTGAATTCACTCCAAGATATTATACCGCATTTCTATAAGATTCAGCTGAAAGTCCTCCAATTCAGATAACCTGATTCTGGAAACTGACATGTTATAATGTGTTCCAAAGACACCAATGTTTCGAAAAAATCTACTGCCTCTGTCTTCTGGATGGGAAAATATTCCAGCGAAGTTTTGGTATCTATCAACCGAAGTGCAAAACATAATATGCTACATGACCATAAACGTGGCGCCCAGTTTAAAAGAAGGGAATGCTAAACACATGTTGCCGGAATTTTAGAAAATAGAATTTGGGGCACAAAATATTTAAATGAAAGATGGCTCAATGTGAATAAGAAGAGGGACTACAGGAATATATTAAGATTCAGGTAAGAAGTTCAGGCAGATATTTTGATAAAGCCAGTAACAATGGTGTAACAGGTTAAAAGATTTGTAAATTGCGTTATGTACTAAATGGCGTAGGGCTGCCCCTGTGACAAAACTGAGTAAATCGGTAGATAGTCCACAGCTCTGCAACAACTAGGCTGAATAAATAAAAAGAACAACTATTATTATCATCATCATTATCATTAAGAGCTGTAATATTTTCAAATGCCATACAGTATCCCAATACACATGACGTCACACAAGGGACTCTTGTTTGGAACTTTTCGGCCCTTACAATGTTTTATTCGTGAAATACTCCGCAGTGAACAGTACTAATGCCTACTTTTACACAACTAGCAACTTTAAGTACGAAAAGCAGCAAGCACGCTTATTGATCCCACTTTATCCCTCTCTGGTTGCCATGGATTCATTCACTGTCTCACAGTAGACAATATTTCATATTTTAGACAACCTGCTACCGTGTGGCGGCAGACTTTCAGCTGTGAATTCCAATGAATATGTGCCGAGTCTGTGAATGGACCTCGTTTGGGGTAACGATTCCATTCACGTTTCCATGAATCAGCCAATGTTCCCTTTCTAAGGACCAGGAGAGGATGACATTTTAGTGCAATGAAGTGAGAAAATACAGCATGTGAGTTTCGTGACGATCTCAGGAAACAAATAAATTGGAAGTACTTTCATTTGTTTGTGATCACAGACAAGTTTTACTCAGTGGTGGACAGATGACGTTAATCGATCAATGGTCTCGATGTATCATTCGATAACACAGTTTCACGCCGTAACACAAAAAAAGGCCAGCTTCATTTATTCTTATTTGCTTGAGGTCACACAAAAGGCAGACCTCGGTAGGAATAAGGGAGTAAGTCTTGAATTGCCATTGGCGACGAAGAAAATAGTTAATGTCCTGTCGTCGCAATGGCTAAACACCTTTTTCATTGTAATTTGTTCCTTTTTGGGTAATTCCCCGGCGTCTGAGTTCTAATTGCCGAAGTTTCGGAACTCACTGTCGGTTCCATCTTCATAGGCAGGTGAATGAAGTATGTCAGTGGAAGGATTGTGTGGGGTATTTATACCTGGTTGGGTTGGAGCCACTTCCCCGCTCCAACCCAACTAGGTATAAATACCCCACACAATCCTTCCACTGACATACTTCATTCTCCTGCCTATGAAGATGGAACCGACAGTAAGTTCCGAAACGTCGGCAATTAGAACTCAGACGCCGGGGAATTACCCAAAAAGGAACAAATTACCTTTAGAACACGGCGAAAGCTTAAAAACAAGGACCTCTTTCATTGTTAGGTGCGGTCACATAGTTACGAAAAGTTCCTATTACCTTCTTCGTGTCTGTCTGTCTGTCAACATGTATCAACGCTGTTCCCACTGGAAGAATTTTCGTGAATTTTGAAAATGATAACATTTATGAAAACTTATCGAGAAGATTCAGATTTGGTTATAATTGGGCAAAAATACCGGGCACTCTACATGAACACCTAAGTACATTTTATTGTTGCCGCGCGACGTTAAATCGCCGTAAAGGCGCTATTTTCAGGTGGTGTCATGCTGTTAGGATAGCCGAGGAGGTAAAAACATTCAGCGAACGAGCCACAAATTTGCTTTACACTCACGTTGGCAATTTTGTGTTTCATGATTTTTACCTTAGATTCCAAGAAAGGTAGCTATTCGATTTATGTGTTCTGTTACAAATTGTCTCCAGGTACTACAGTTGTAATATTATTCTCCAGTTCATAATTGAACTTCCTAAATGTTCTTCTTTATTCCCGTTTTCGACTACAGTGGCATATACATGTTACATCCCTCACAAGTGACACGTGTCCCATTGACATCATTCTCAAAAGTTTCAATTCCCTAACAATACCTCTTGAATAGTACAAATTACAGAGCTACTTTTTACCCAGTTTTGTTCATTCTCCTTCTAGTCTTCTCTCTTAGATCCAACATTTCCTCTCACCATCCTTTCCTCACACTTCATCAATGCATGTTTTTTTTCTCAATATGAGAGACCAAGTTTCACACTCACGTGAAGTATATTTCACTGTAGAACAAGTCATGAAGACCCACAGGGGAGCATACGTACAGCTTCTACACAATCACCCTTCGTAACTTGGTTGTCCCGACGCGCTCAGTCTGGTAGGTGATCCTGTTTCTGGAAAAGTGTGTGGTTCACCGAATCACATTTAGTTTTAGTTATTTTCTTTTCCCTTAAATTTTATTTATTCATTTTGTTCTTGATATAATAAATGCAGTGCTATATCCAGTTAAACAACTGGTTCATTTTCCAGTAAACTGACACAGTCACTTCTCTGCACTCCCACTTACACCACACTCGCACGCTACTGCTTTCGCACTGGATTGCCAGAGTCCGTTATCAGCTCCTAACCGTTTCGCCGTTTAAATCTCTCCCCTCCTGCCTATCACCAACGGTTCTGAATGCACGTTGACAGATTAAACCTAAAACGTACGTCCATGAACCGTCCGTAACCGACGCCAGCAATCCTAATAAACAACTACATCAAACATGTTCGGCTACAAACTATACTCTTTCTTTAACCTCAGCACTAGATGAGGATGGGTGGTCAACGCCACGTCCCAGTCGCTTTACTCCCGGAAAAGAGACAGGGTCCCCATTTACAGGGGGTTGGGTGGGTCCCTAGGGTCGGTCGGAACGGGTGCGCACAGCCTCGCCCTTACAGTATTTCGATCTCGAGACCACCAAGCCCCTAGCGGGTCGCTACACCGACTGAGTTATGCCGGTCAGCACACCCACATGAAGGAACAGGTTACATTGTTCTACTAAAAATACTTAGGCTCTTTGATACGAAATGTTACAGTCTGCGAGAATACAACACCAGCCTGCGTCACAGCCTTCAGTTCCAGACGTCTTTTCTTTTATTTTCAGACGTTTATACAAGTGTTAAAGACGGAAGTGTTTATTTTGGAATAATTTGACTAGGCCTGGATTGATAAGTGATGATGCTGACTAAATGGGTTGTATGAGGGGAGAACTGGACTTTCATTTCCAGTTATGCTTAGCAAGAAATCAGACAGGATATGAGGCCCATGTACCGGGTTAAACCGGTCGGAGCAAGAAGCTGACCACTCATTCCCTTCTATTTACGCGGTTAAGAATGCGCGGAGCTATAGTCACCTCCAATATATGTATACATATTATAGTATAGTAGGGTTCTTAACTAAGTACAGGAAGGAGCTTAACGTTAACTGGAGTTACGTGGCAACCTACATAGTAGTTTCATGCCCAGACTTCAATGCCAGACCAGTCAAAGTAGAGTTTGTGGCGGATAAAGCTGCAATGGAACAACCATTTCTCTGAATACAACAGTTATCTTGACACTGTAATTTCAACAATGCTTCGGAATCGTTCATCCATCTACCAGCGATGTTACATAATCGAAGTAATTGGCTTCCTTAATTACACTTAATATATTTGCAAAGAATCTTTACATTATCTATCTATTCAAAAGTTTATGTGGGTACTTCTTAACTATACAGAACGTGAAGAAATGCTGTAGATACAATTTATACATGGTGCTGCATGCTGTGAACCATTTCGCGTGTCTTTATGTTTAGGATTTGTCACGTCGAAAGAAATAAATTCACTCTCAGCAATTCTGAACAGGCTGTAGGCACACGTACAGTACAAATACAGGTACACGCACTTCCCAAAGTGAAGGTCAAGCTTCATAAATGGTTTGTGTTTTTTCCATTAGCTGTAAAACTCATGTCTAAATGGCTAATAATCGTAAACAATTTCTCACCGCACTGTATATATTCACATAGCTGCGTTATAATTAGATACAATAATATATAAACATGTGACAGTACTCCTACATGTTTCGGCCTGCTCTGTCTCCTGCTGTTATTTAAAGGAGACACAGGAACGTGTACCTTAAAGGAAGACTAATTTCTGCAAGATATCTGATGTTTATTGGGCCGTGCATCATTGTGGTAACTGAAGAATCAAAGAACCAACTAGATGCCACTTGATATTTTATTGTACTTCTTATAGGCTCAACATTTTTCGATCATTACTATGCCCATCATCAGGATCTCGCGACTATGATGTTGTTTACCACATTGGTCGTGTCGTTCTTGGTTTGTTGCATGTTGGAGGTGAGGTGCGGTTAGGCTGGAGTAGTGTCCGGGCTGCAGGCTCAAGGCTTTAGCCTGCAACCCGGACACTACTCCAGCCTAACCGCACCTCACCTCCAACATACAACAAACCAAGAACGACACGACCAATGTGGTAAACAACATCATAGTCGCGAGATCCTGATGATGGGCATAGTAATGATCGAAACATGTTGAGCTTATAAGAAGTACAATAAAATATCAAGTGGTATCTAGTTGGTTTTTTGATTTTTCAGTTATTTGCAAGAAATATTTGTTTGCAATCAAACCTGCTGCGATACATATGTGTACAAATGCTGTGCTATGCTTTTTGTGTTTTAAAAGTATTTTAATATCTGTATTTTAACTTTGCTTTTACCCATCTGTGACATAATCAGCCATTACTGCATTTTTCTTTGTCGAGTACATCCATCAAGATAACCAAAAAGATAGCAACATGGAGGACTGACAGATGTTGGTATATTTTTGTACTTAATTATAGTGCAGTTGTTGGACTGTACATGGTGACTTGTCTTACTGCACGTAACGTGGATAATTTGAATATTCACACCATTTTCTCTCTTGTTTCTGAATGATAATATCTCTGATTCTTGTTGCGCTTGAATTGCTTGGAAACACGTAAATTGACATGCAAATTACATCGCCACTGAAAGGGGTTTCCTTCTGAGATCCAGAAGTGTGTGTTGATACACGTGGAGACATATTGAACAGCTAAACATGTGTATTATCTTACATGTACTTTCGCTCACGCACGAAGCGTTTGGAATGACTGAATCGCCAGGAAGTGTAAATTGGGGCCCCAGTGTATATTTAAATTGGGGCCTCAGTGTATGTTTAAATTGGGGCCTCAGAATATATTTAAATTGGGGCGCAGTGTATATTTAAATTGGGACCTCATTGTATATTTAAATTGGGGCCTCAGTGTATATTTAAATTGGGGCCTCAGTGCATATTTAATTGGGACCTCGGTGTATAATTAAATTGGGGCCTCAGTTTATGTTTAAATTGGGACCCAGTGTATATTTAAATTAGGGCCACAGTGTATGTTTAAATTGGAGCCTCAGAATATATTTAAATTGGGGCGCAGTGTATATTTAAATTGGGACCTCATTGTATATTTAAATTGGGGCCTCAGTGTATATTTAAATTGGGGCCTCAGTGCATATTTAATTGGGGCCTCGGTGTATAATTAAATTGGGGCCTCAGTGTATGTTTAAATTGGGACCCCAGTGTATATTTAAATTGGGGCCACAGTGTATGTTTAAATTGGGGCCTCAGTGTATATTTGAATTATGGCTTCATTTTGTGTTTAAATTGGGACCTCATTGTCTATTTAAACTGGGGCTTCAGTGTATATTTAAATTCGTGACAAACTTAGTAAGGAACGCTAACAATTTACATTCTTATATAATTCATTATCGTTAACACATCCATTCATTGTGATATATCGTCAACTAACTGCAATTAATTGGCTACTGATTGGGTTCAGGTAATAACGACTTAAAATTTCATGAACTGACTTCTATAGTGGCTAATAAATTCAGATTTTAAAGTAAACCGAGTGGATGGAAATATTATAAATCCAGAAAACAGAATGTAAGAATTCGGAAGACTGCAAAGGAACGCAGTAAGGGGGGGGGGGGGGGGTTGTATTTCTCCTGTTTTAAAATAACTCGCTTTGAATTCTCCTTCCCGGCAGCATTTCCCATTTCCACCTGTAACTGTAAACACGAACTGGACCTTTCATAATCTAAAGTATTGACATCGTCATTAAATAATCCGTAAACAAATAACCAAATAACCACACAAATAACTAAAAATAAATATTTAAACATGTGTACAAATTAATTGAAGGAAATGAACAATTCCCTGACACATTAAAACGCCACACACCTAACGTGTATCGTGCGCCTAGGTGATGAACACCATACAAATATGTTGTAGAAATTTCGGGGGTTCTTATTATTTTCTTCTTCAAGATGAAAAATTACCACAAGCATACAGACCTGTATATGAATTATGGACAAGGGCCACTGGATAATCACTTCCCATAAAGGGCTGTAACAGTATCTCTGAAACATCTCTAACATTTATCAATATTGGCATCCACCAATGTCGATGCCAAACATTTTATTTAAATCTATGGCACGTGAGAAATTCGAAACCTTACAAGACAGGATGCGTTTCACATTACAATAAATTCTCCAATGTTACAGTTAGAAAACTAGACAAAGCAACATTCGTGAAACAAGCTTTATATTTGTGTGTCATGGTAAGGAAAAATATTTGAAGAGATGTCAAAAGTTAAAGAGTTTTGAATTCATTGCACTGTATACATGGGAATTAGTTATTAGAACAAATAATGCTAACAATGAAAATATGATATATCTTGAAATAAAGTGAATGCCAACATGACGCAACTAGGTAATTTTATTGATGTATTCTTAGCTCGACATGTTTCAGGTACATACGCCCATCATCAGGAGCATTAGATGTTGAGTTGCAGCATATGGTTTTCTGCACCGAGTTTTTGGATGGGTGGT
>Ga0123355_10005512_pt1 | contig 18561 bp, 17 predicted proteins | sample TergutEmb28metaG_3_FD_89872 | JGI IMG/M metagenome (GOLD analysis project Ga0123355, IMG submission 89872) | Embiratermes neotenicus P1 segment gut microbial communities from Petit-Saut dam, French Guiana - Emb289 P1 | ecosystem: Host-associated > Arthropoda: Insects > Digestive system > Gut ... | reverse complement strand
GTACTGTGTGAAAATTTGATGCAAAGCTCCAATACAATTTCATACAATTTGCACAGAAAGGCAAAAATGATGAAGGTTATAGAAAAGGGATTGTAGAGTGTTTGGAATCCATGGGTGAATCCTCATCAGTAGCAGGCTGTATTATCATCTGCACCGTTGCCCAAATCTACGCTTGAATCAATTGCAGTGCCAGCACCAACACCAGCTCCCGTATTATCGCCGTTGCCAATATCTGAACTAGCATCAGAATTATTGCTTGTATGTATATCCGAATCAGCATTTGCTATAACGTCGGCATTAGCACCCTCAAATATCTGCCCCAAACTACTCTCTTTAATAACCGCAAACCTAGCTGATGCACTCTCGGCTATCCTGCCACTAACCTTGGCTGGCACTCCAGCCAAAACCGCAGCACCATCAACCCGCTGGCAGAATAAGCAGAAAAATAGGGAGCATCACCTATCATGTCTCTGTCTTTTGCAGTCAGAGCAGTAAGGAAACTATGTTTCGTTTTTTTAAGCCGTTTAACCATACAAATTTTCGACAACAATTAAGGAGAGGTGATTTTTATCGAAAAATTAAAAGAGCAGGCCATTATACGTCAGCAAATTGTATTAAATAGTAGAATGTTTGCCATGGGTAAAATTCCAAGGCATTTGCATGATCAAACCAATGATATTTTGCTTGGCAGATTGACAAAAGTCACCACACATGATAAGATAGTTGAAAATTGAATGATTAACCAGAGCAAAATGATAAAAATTGTGAGGTGACAATCGTGACTGCAAATAGATTGTTGGATATTAAAAGGCTGTTGGAGTCGGGCAAAAGTATATATGACATAGAATTGCGTGTATGCTTTTACGCCCGTGTCTCCACGGATAAAGATGAACAGCTAAGCTCTTTGGGCAACCAAATTATGTATTTTGAAGATTTTATCAAAAGTAAGGAGAACTGGAAGTTTGCCGGCGGATATATTGATGAGGGGCTAAGTGGAAAAAGTGTTGAAAAGCGCACAAATTTTCTAAAGATGATTAAAGATGCAGAAAATAAAGCCTTTGATTTGATTATAACCAAAGAAATAAGCCGTTTTTCTCGCAATACCCTAGACAGCATTAAATACACGCAGGACTTGTTGACATATGGCGTTGGCGTGCTGTTTCAAAGTGACAATATCAATACCCTTTTGCCGGACAGCGAGTTGCGCTTGACCATCATGGCAAGCATCGCTCAAGAAGAGATACGCAAGCTTTCTGAGCGTTTGCGCTTCGGATATAAACGCTCTATTGAAAAAGGCAGGGTTTTAGGGCAAAACAATACATTGGGATACCACAAAGAAGATGGTATATTAACTGTTGTTGAAGAAGAGGCCGCCGTTGTTCGCAAAATATTTGACATGTATATTAAGGGCAGATTCGGCGTTAGGCGCATCGCAAGGGAGCTGGAAAAAGAAGGCGTTGTCAGCCCCAACACCGGAAGAATGTTTGGTGCGGATTCTATAAAGTACATCATACAAAACCCGAAATATAAGGGATACTATTGCTCTGGTAAAACTGTCAGTATTGATTATCGCCAAAGCAGACGCATACGCCTTGACGATGCAGAGTGGAATGTCTATAAAGACGAAAGTGTCCCTGCCATTGTCAGCGAGGAAGTATGGGACAAAGCCAACCATCTGTACAAGCAGCGCGGCAAGAAAGCCAAGGGCAACGAAGGAGCGTATTTGCAGCGTTACCCCTTTAGCGGCAAACTAATTTGCGCGGACCACGGTACAAGCTATCACCGCCATATTTATAAAAGCAAGAAAAAGGGTGAGCAAGAAGTGTGGAATTGCAAGCTGTACCGCCAAAAAGGTAAGGTAGACGGCTGTGACAGCCCAACTCTCTACACATCTGAACTTCAACACATTTTGGGCGAAATTTACAAAACCATCTACGATGGCCGCGACCGAGTTATCAGCGGACTCATGGAGATATATTTGGGGGATAGCGGTGTGGGCCATGACTACACCAAAGATATCACTAACAAAGAGGCGGGGATTGCCAAAATAAACAAAAGCAAAGATCAATTGATGGATTTGCTGATGGAAGAATTAATCACAAAGCAAGACTTTAAGCGACGCAACGATTTGCTAAGTGCAGATATCGAAAGGGCCGAGGGCGAAATAAAAGCCTTAGAAAATGAGCTGCGATTGCAAAAGCAAGGCAAGGCCGATTTGCATAACTTAAAAAAGACGCTGGAAGAAGAATTTGACAGTGGTGATAGTTTCAATGCCGAGCTAAACAGTATTTTGTTAGAAAAGATTATCGTCCATAAAATAGGCGGCGATAGAAATCATGTTAAGCTAGAAATACGCCTGAATTTGGGAAATTCCTATCTTGCGGAGGTTGATAGAAATAATATCATTTCGCTAGAACAAATAGGTATTTCTCAGGCACAAGTAAGCCGTCTGGAAAAAAATGCGCTTAAAAACATGAAGAAATATATATCATAGGTAAAATCCCGCGAGCTTTGGGCTTACGGGATTTCTGCCCTTGCCAAAGAAAGGATGTTGCCGCCATGGCCACTGGCTGGAATTTTGAGCACACCTATGCCCGGCTTCCCCCAATATTTTACCGCAATCAACAACCCGCGACGGCACCGGTACCCAAAATAGTCCTTTTTAACGATGATTTGGCCCGTGCATTGGGCCTGGATGCTGAAAAACTAAAAAATTCCCCGGAAATATTTGCAGGGGCAGTGCTGCCAAATGGTGTCAGCCCCATATCCCAGGCCTATGCCGGGTATCAGTTTGGTCATTTTGCTATGCTGGGCGACGGCCGCGCGGTTTTGTTGGGCGAACATATCACCTCCGACGGCCGCCGGCTGGATATCCAGCTAAAAGGTTCCGGCCCCACACCATTTTCCCGAAGCGGCGACGGGTTTGCGGCCCTTTTGCCCATGCTTAGGGAATATATCGTCAGCGAGGCCATGCATGCCCTGGGCATCCCTACCACCCGCTCTTTGGCGGTTGCACTTACCGGCAGAGATATTATGCGTGAAAAACCCCTGCTCGGTGCCGTTTTAACCAGGGTGGCAACCAGCCATATCAGGGCTGGTACTTTTAGTTATATTTCTGCATATGGCACGCCCGCAGACTTGCAAAAGCTGGCCGATTACTGTATTTGGCGGCATTTTCCTCATATTGTGGAAGAAGAAAGCAAGTATCTGCTGCTTTTGCGAGAGGCCGCCCGCCTTCAGGCGGACCTGATAGCCCAGTGGCAGCTGGTGGGTTTTGTACATGGCGTTATGAACACCGACAATATGGCCATATCCGGTGAAACCATAGACTACGGCCCCTGCGCCTTTATGGACACTTACCATCCCGACACGGTTTTTAGCTCCATCGACGTCCACGGCCGATATGCCTACAAAAATCAACCTCATATAGGGGCCTGGAATTTGGCTACATTTGCCGAAGCGTTGCTGCCCCTGCTGCATCAAGATAAAAATAAGGCCGTGGAGCTGGCCAAAACTGAAATAGAGAGCTATCACAAGCAATATGACCAAAACTGGCTTGCGGGCATGCGCGGCAAGCTGGGGCTTGCAGACCAAAACCCAGAGGACAATAGCCTTATAGCAGAACTGCTGGATTTGATGCAAGAACACAAGCTAGATTATACAAACACCTTCCGTCAACAGTTTGTTGCACCCCAACTCGCTTCATGGCGCGAGAAATGGCTAGCAAGACAAAGCTGCACGGATATTATGAAAAAACATAACCCCGCCGTTATTCCAAGAAACCACCGGGTAGAGGAAGTCTTGGCCGCGGCAGACCACGGAGATTTTGCCCCTATGCATGATTTGCTTGACGCCTTGCGCAAGCCCTATGAGGACTCACCCATATACTCCACAACTCCCGAGTCGCCTTCATGTAATCATAGGACATTTTGCGGCACATAATTACTAACAAGGCGGCGGATAAAATAATTTTATTGGAATGGTGCAATAACCCATGGGGAAGCCATTTCTTATCGCTCATTTTATCACTCCAAAACCAACAGGCATGATACCTCCACCTTTGCCGTCATAGGAAACATATCCACAGGCCGCACATCTGTTAATTTATACCCTCCTGCTGTTAGCACCTTCATGTCCCGAGCCAAGGTGGCTGGGTCACAGGATATATATACGATTTTTTCTATGCGGGCGGCCACAAGGGCATCCAACAAGATGGCATCGCAACCTTTTCTGGGCGGGTCAAGAAAAACCACATTGGGGCGCACGCCCTCGGCCAGCAAGGCAGGTATCACTTCCTCTGCCGTGCCGCATATAAACCGGGCGTTGTATATGCCGTTAAGCTCCGCGTTTTTCCGGGCGTCTTCGATGGCAGATGGGGCAATATCCACGCCTATCACAGTGTGGGCTCGCGCCGCGCCGTACAAAGCTGCACCGCCCGCACCCACATGGGCATCCAGCAGGGTTTGGGTGCCGTCCAGTCCGGCTTGCTCCATGGCAATGTCGTACAAAACCTTGGCTTGCACCGGATTAACCTGGAAAAATGAAGGGGCCGATAGTTGATACACTGTGTTGCCGATGTGTTCGTGAATATAACCCGGACCGAACACCACATGCTGATTAACCAAAACCGTGGTGGCTCCTGCCGCAACCAAATCTGTTACCAATTGGTCTTCTTGCGGCAAACTCTCTCCATCCATGGTAAAGGCCACCATAATTTCATCTGTGGCAAAACCTACTCTTATCATTACGCTGCGTATATTGCTGCACAAATACCCCTGCAACGCCCTAAATATAGCCGCATGGGCAGGGTGTTGTATGGCGCACTCACCAATCTCCACAAAATTGTGACTTTTGGCTTCATACATACCAATTGCGCCATTTTTAATGGGGAAAACCCCTTTGTTGCGGTATCCCCAAGGATTCTCCATACCTGCCGTGTCTGCTATAGGCGGGTTTTTTATGCCGCCGATGCGTTCTAGGGCATCAACAACAATCTGCTTTTTAAAGTCCAATTGGGCCTGATAATTACAATGCTGCCACTGACATCCGCCGCAACGGTCGGCCACATTGCATGGGCCTTTTATGCGATGGGAAGAAGGGTGCAAAATGCTAATAATTTCGCCGTAGCCATAGCGGCTTTTGGCCCGCACGACCTGCACTGCAAGCCTGTCCCCCGGCAAGCCGCCCTCCACAAACAGCACAAAATCCCCCGCGCGGCCAATGCCAAAGCCCTTGGTGCTTACGCCGGTTATGTCTATGGTTGTCTCTGTGTTCTTTGTCATTATAAATCACCTGTGCATGATTATATCACAAACTAACCCCGTGTGCAAAATCCTGTGTGCATATCGTTTGTCAAATTGCTGTTTTTCGTTTACTTTGCCGCTGTGCTTATGTGCAATAACCGAGTATTTCGCCGATAAACCCAGGGATGATATCTATAAAAATACACAAAAAACTGCTTGAAACATATAAAAGGAATCATGATGGCGAATGCTTTGAAGGCACCTAAAGAGGAAAAATTACCAGAGAAAGAAGCCAGGTAAAAAGCCGGACAATTCTCTGCTATATGCATCAAAAAAGTTGCTAAAACTCAAACACGCACAAAAATCGCTTTAGTTAGCTAAAGAATAATGACTATTTTAAGTAACCACGCGGCTGCGTCTATTGCCTGTTTTGTTGAGAAAAGTTATTAGGGTGTGTTTGTGCTGATCTGCCGTATGCCCTTGCAACCTTCTCCCCCACCCCTGACTGGGTATCTGGGATGAGCCAGTAACACCACCAAAAGACAAACGCAGATAAGCTGCTTTAACAGTAGCTTGAAAAAGTGATGTGGCTGGCGGAGTGTTCAGTGCGCCAATGGGCGCAACCAGCATTAACAACCTTGATATGAGAATAAAAAACCACCCGCTAAGCGGGTGGCGGTTATTCCGGATGACTTTGGTTTTCATTGTAATTTGTTAGCGGGAACAGGCTCTGGTATGACGCGGCAATGCGGTAAAGGATTACAAGTATTGCAAATATTGTGTAAGGTTTAGTCGGGGGAACGATAGTGTGAAATTCTCCCGATCAGCACCATGCGAGCATTGTTAAATTCGTAATTGCAGGTAGACAGTGTTATGACACGGTCATTGGTTGTGATGTCTATATGCCTATAATATCGTGCAATACTTTTTGTATGGCTAAGGAAAGCGGCCTTGTCCTCTTCTGTTGCGATATGCGGGTTGTAGATTATTGCATCGTTGGGCTGTATAGCGGCGAAGGCTATAAATTCTATCTCGTATGTTTTGCCTGCCAGGAAAATTATGCCTATTTTGTTAGCATCAAAGAAGTTTTGGTCGTTAAAGTTTTGTAAGGTGCCAAACATGCTGCCGTTTCTCATGTTGTGTCCGAAGATGATTGTGTTGAAATCAGAGAAATCTTTGCTGTTGCGGTAATCCATAAAAATTGTGCCGGCTGGGGATTGGCTTTTGTCCAAGTCAAGGTGCAGATAATAATCGTTGTTATCACCTTGCACAAAAGAGTGATCTATTTTAGTGTTTGGAATTGTCAGCCAACCGACAGCATCGGGATATTTTGCCTGCAAATCTATAATGCTTTGATTGATTATAGGTGCATCAGAGGAGCCGGAAGAACCGAAAGCGAGCGGCACTTGCGGCGTTGGCCTGTAAGGCATTAGTCGGCTATGCATTTCTGCTTCCTGGGCGTATTTTTGGTTGATATTCCACAGCTGATAGCCGCTGTAGCCAATTACAACTGATAAAACCAATGCGGTGCCCATAAATAAGCCTCGTTTTAATTTCAACGGCCCTGCCCCTTTCTTGTTTTGCGGCCTAGGAAAATAAGGAGCATTAATAAACTGCCGGCAATGACTATCAACGCCGTCCAAAGAGCCGGATTGTTAAAATCACCTGTTCTTGGGCTGTCACCCGGCGTGCCGGGTTGGGCTGGTGTATCGGGTATTTCAGGTTCTTGGGGTATTTCAGGTTCTTGGGGTATGGTAGGTTCATCCGGTGTGTCGGGTATTTCAGGCTCAACAGACACTTCAGGCTCAATTGGTATATTTGGCTCAACAGGTGTTGTAATTTCGGGTGTTTTCGGTATGATTGGCGGATTTATATCAGGCCAACCTGGACTGGGATCACCTGGTTCGCCGGGTGGTGTTCTGTGGGTATGTTCAAAATACATATCAGACACCTTAACATCGCCGTTTTTGTGAATAACCACAATAACCTGTAAATCGTTTAAAACATGTACTTCGATGGTATAAACCCGCCGGTCTGTAGTGAAATTGGAAACCTGATCCGTTATGCAGCTTAGGGTGTATGTGAAAATTCCAGGGGCACCAAAGATAATAGGCCCTATATTAATCTTGTTGGTTCCGGCTATTGTGAAAATATAACCATCCGCATTGCTGCCATAGGGCATGGGGGTGTCAGCGGTGCCGGGTGTCAGTCGGTAGGTAAATGTAGATCCCGGCAGCGTTGATAAGTCGTCGCTTGTAAGGATTTGCTCTATAGTAAAGGTGACTTGCACCGTATTTGCTGCGTATGCTGCCGGAATGGACAATGTGCCGACCAGGCAGGCCAAAGCCAAACCAACCGCAAGCAGTCTTTTGATATATTTTTTAACATCACTCATGGGCCATTCAGCTCCTTATTAGCCTTTTAGGGTCTGCAGTCAGTAATGTTTGGAAGTATTTTTGAGACGATTTTCGCCTCTTCAAGGAAGTAGCGACCTAAACGGTGTGCCTGTAGGCACACAAGCCGGTGGCCCGCCCGGGCAGGACACGAAGTGTCCGACCAGGGGAGACACTGACACAGAAGGGCGGGGTAATCGGCCAAAAAGACGACAAATAATTTATTGGCAACGGGTTCTAACGCAACGAACGCCGTTTCTTTTTGTAAATTAAAATGCCGCCCAGTAAAATCAGCACAAACACAAGTGCCGCTATTGCTATTTTTGCCCAGTTTGATATTTGCGCCCATAAGCCTGGCAATGTGTCTATCATTGGGATATTTATAGGAAGGGCCATGGTGCCGGCTTCTCTTTCTGCTTCAAACGGATTGGCGCGGATATTTTCAGTAATTTTTCCAATCAAGATATCGCGTCCGTTGGTAGAGTTGGGCGAACAGGTGGATAACAAGACAATGCGGTCATTAGTTGTTATAACAACATCATCGTGGGTGTGCATTGCCATATCCATCAGCAAATCCAGATAGGCCCGTTGCGCTTCCTGCTCTGTTATGTTTACCCTAAACACTTGATGGTTGTGTGCATCCACATGCAAAAAGGCGAAAAAGTCTAAACCATACTCTTGTCCGTCATAATATAATGTTCCATGCCTGCGGGCATTGAAGTAATCTTGGTTGGTAAACATTCCTATTTCGCCAAACATGGTTCTATTTTCCATGTGATGTCCATACAAAATGCTGCTAAAATCAGCAAAATCGGGAGTATTACGATGATCCAGAAATATCGCACCGGAAAGAGAATGTCTGCCTTCGGCACTTGTGTTTACATATCGTACATTATCCCGGCCCTGAACCACCGGATAGTTTATATTTGTTCCGTAAACGGTTAGCCAGGCAAAAACATCAGGGTTTATGGCCTGCAAATATGCGAAGGATGCACCATCGTCTTCGGCGGTGGGCCTGTATTGCTCGTACCGTGCAGAGCTTGCTGCATGGGTTATCTGGGCAGAGTCCCATATGGCATAGCAACCAAGGGCAAGAATCAACAGGATGACCATCAGTACAAATATATTTACAAAGCCATTGACCGCTCGTATTGCTACGCGCATATAGGCTCCCCCATTTCGTAAAAATTCAGCTATGGCAAAAACAACTTATACCATTTCTTGTTTGATACTTTGGGGTTTCATTATTTAATACAAATTCTAAATTTATTTCAACGGCACACCTTAGTGGCCGGCGTGCCGTTGAAATTTTTGTGATGCTATTTGCCGGCTACTGCTTTTCTTTTGCGAGATTTAATGGCGACAAAACCGATGAAGGCACCTATGGCCAAAGCAATTAGTCCATAAAAAGGCAGGTTGTTTATATTAATGCCGGTGGGCACTACGCTGGTGCGGTTGTTGGTAAAGTCCGCGGCGTTTGCCAAATGGCCTACAAATTGGGTTTCGGTGCTTAATGATTCGCCCGCATCTCCTTCAATTCTATAGCCGGGCACCGCATTGGTTGTGATGATAAAGCTTGGCGTATAATTGGTAACACCGGTCTCTTCCACTATGTAGCTTGTGCCGACGGGTGTGTCTACAAATACCAGCTTTTGTCCGTGTTTGAGGTTAAAAGCGGTTGATCCGGTGGTAGAAATGCGGATGTAAGGAAGAGAGCCTTCGGGAAGTCTGTTTATAAGCGCAGCATCTGCATTATTAACAGGGTCAATGACTACATCATCTTCGACAACATATGCTCTGTAATACGCCGGAACATCTTCCACAAGAATAGGGATGCCCAGGGTGAGGCTGAAGTTGAAATAGCGTTCTTTGTTGGCAAGGTCGCCTGTCACTATCTTACTGACATCCAAGGTAGATTCGAATGTTGGGTCGGGATCTTCCGGATCAACAGCACCATTTGTTCTTACATAATCGTTGGTAAAGGTAATTTGAGGAAGTTTGGTGCCTTCGCCTTCAATTTCGGTGCCATCGTCCAATGCCACTTGGAATATACCAACGGCGTTAACAAAGGTGCCTGTGAAACCTTCGGTATTTGACACATAAACTACAATTCTATAAACCGCCTGAGAATATGACACAAAGTCATGAGGATTGTCCTCATCATCAAGTATGGGGTTTGTAAGGACGTTTTCTGTAATTTCGTAGATATATATGCCTGCGTGTGGGAAAGTGACCCCGGCAAAAATATTGCTGGTTGGTTTGTTGACTGTTATTATGTTGTTGGCATCCGGCTGGCTGGCCGTATCGGTGTCATCAAAGGATACGGTCATGTTGTCGGCATTTAGCGGCGGCATGTTGGGATTGTCCTCATCATTATTGTATGCAATACCGTCTACGCTAATTGGCTCGGCCGCGAAGGTGAATGTTGCGTCCGGGGTAATGGTGCCAATGGGCATCTGCAAAATTTTGTCAATTGAAATTTCTACCGGACTATCTTCGTCCGGAGCGACTATAGCACCATGTTCGTTGATGGTGGGTGCCGCTGATACCATTGTTGAAAAAAACATTGCAAAAACAAGCATCATTGCTAAAAATTTGATTCCTTTACGCATAATGTCTCCTCCTGAGATTTTAATTTTTTTATTATAACCATGCTACAGGCCTCTTCGCCGCATCACAGTAATAACCATCCCTAATGTATCCCTTGTGTTAACCGGGCCGTATACCCGGCTGTCTATTGCGTTTTCTCTTGCATCACCCAAAACAAACACCTGGCCTTCTCCCACGGTTAATGGAAAGTCTACCCCACCGGCATACCGCCAGGTTTGCTGAAATATCTCCGGCTCGTGCTGCATTGCCCCGTTAATGATAAGGCCGTTTTCCGTGATGTCCACAGTATCACCGGCCCTGGCAACAACCCGACGTATTTGGCGTTGGCCTTGAAAATCCAGCACCAGAAGGTCTCCAATGGCAAAGTCTTTGCCCAGGCGATAGAACAACACCAGGTCGCCATCCTTTACCATGGGTGACATATCTGGGTCTGTGTTGCGATGAAGCCCATAAAGGAATGTGAATATTAGCGCGAAACCTATGGATATTACAGCGATTTTGATAGCCAGTAATCCAAGCTCCCGCCAAACCGAAGGGGTAGGGGGATGCATTTGTGCTTCTGTTGCCAAATTGCACACCTCCTTCCGATAAATTGAAGGCATGTTTGCACCATGCTACCGTACAGAATCCTAAGATGATTTTCCATCAGCCGAAGAAGTTAATCCGTTGTTTGTCTATAGGGTTCGGCAAGGCTATGCCGAAACCGGAGACGAATTTGCCGGCCGTTCTGACCTGGCAGTGTGCACAACGTTCAAACAACAGATGCGCTGAGAGGAGAGTATGGTATATCAATCTGCGAAAACGTACGGCAGTGTGGTACAAACATGCCTTGTATAATATATTTTACTCTTTTTAATTTTTTGTGACCACACCCATAAGGGTGCTTTTTTATCGTTTAGCCACTTTTAGGCGGCGGTAAATAATGCCTACAGTAAATATAATTGATGCAGAAAAAGCTACCAACACAAACAATTTTAATATACTTATAGCATCGACCAAATTTATGCCTGTGGGCACAATATCAACTCTTGCATTGGTGAAGTCAAAGATACGATAAGATGTCATAGGCAGCGAAGATGTGTCATTGCTGTCAACTTCGACACCTTTGTTTTCGCTGTCCCTAAAAGATACCACATGGTTCATGTCCGGTCTTTCTATAATTTGAATATAGATATCTATGGGCACATCTTGGATGATGACCATCTGGCTGTGTTTTAGCATAAACATTGCGCTTCCATAATCATCCAACCTCAACATACCGTCTTGTGGGGCAATTGCGCCGGAGCCGGTGATAATATCACCGATAAAGCCAAATTCTGTATATGGCGGCAGTGGGTTGCCGTCAGAATCTCTTAAGAAAACAGTGAATACAAAGGTTGTTTTATGGCTGCCCATGGTGCCTGTTACTGTTTTGGAAACTGTTAGTGTGGCGGTCACTTCCTCTTTAAAATAGCCAACTGCATGGGTGCTTATCGTTATGGAGCGTTGCAGCGAGCAGATGGTATATGGTATATTCACCTTGCAACTCAAAATCCGCAAGTTCGCTTTCCTCGGCTTTCTCCATTGCTCTTGTCCATATCTCCCAATTTCTAAAGAATCTTATCGGATTTGCATCAAAGGTTAGCAACGCGCCGTCCGATACCAAGGAATTGCTTGGTACGGGTAGGTTGTTTAGGCCAACTTCTGCTGTTATCTCGCTTTGGCCTTGATGCTGCTCGGCCACGTATGTCACGCGCCAAAACCGCAAACCCTGTGTGTTGATGTCATAATTTGTGAAACCATGAGGCGCAAGCACTGCAAAGTTGTCGGAGCCTTGGGGTGTTTCGCCGATGATGTGCAAATCTGTAACACTGACAGCGCCCGGATTTATGCGTTCACACTGTTCTTCTGCCAACAAATTGTCAACTCTTAATCCGTTACGCTCCATATCGCCGGTAAATATCGCCGGTTGAGCTATAGTGATGTTGCCGAGCATATTGTGGGGCGCAAAAAGACCGCCACCGTCGTTGTCGGTTCTGTTACCTGCAATTTTGCCGCCTGTCATATTAGATGTGGCAGCCCCGCTTACCAAAAATAAAGCTAAAAAACGTGCAATTGGTTATGGCCAATGCTTATGTGCTAATTATATCTGCGTCAAAAATTCATAACTACACCCCAAAGGATAAAAAAATCTAAGGGGCTAAGGGTTGTGTAGGCATCATCTATGTCTATTCAGCCTGAAAAGGAACAGACTGTGTTTGGAATTAAGCTGAACATCTATAAACGGTGTGGACACAATGCAAAAAAGCTGTTAAAATAAGGTAAAACAGCAAAGAACGACTTTCCTATAAATGATTGCAAGAGACACGACACGACCGATGAGTGTGTGATTTTGTCCACACTGTTTAGTTTGCACTACTTGGCGGATTTTTTAGTGGTTTACACAGAAGCGGCGATGCATAAATACAATATTCGTTAGCAATAATATCAAGTGCATGACACGCTATAATTTCGGAAAAGACGAGTGTGCAAATCAAATTTAAACAAACAGCCGCAAAGGGGATGCATGCTATGGTTGATGGCTTAAATAAGGGCGGTTTCAGCATTTTGGATTTAACTACACAATATATGCCGCGTCCGCGCATCTACGATATATTTGAACAAGCGGCCACTAATAAGTTGGTTTATGTAATCGCAGGTACCGGGTATGGCAAAACCCAGGCGGCACACAATTATATCAGACAACAGCAAGATGTGGTTGTTTGGTGGATACAGCTTACCGAAAATGACAATATTTCCTCCAGATTTTGGGAAAGTTACAGGCATTCCGTTTCTGTTGACAATCCGGAACTGGCCGCCAAATTGCGAGAGTTTGGTTTTCCGGAAACCTCAGCTCGCTTTAAGCAGTTTGCCGAAATTATAAGAACTTTAAAAGGCCCAACGCACAAAATATTTTTTGTGCTTGACGATTTTCATTTGATACACTCTGAAGAAGCTATTCTTTTTGCCGAACGTTGTGCGCATTTGCAAATTCCCGGTGTGTGCATTGTTATTATTTCTAGAAAAGAGCCCGGCATTAACGCAGTTTCTTTAATTTCTAAGGGAAAGGTCGGTGTTATAACCGAAGACGACTTGCGCTTTACAGTAGCGGAGGCAGAGTCGTTTTTCTTGCAGCAAGCAATACCGTTTTCTCAACAAAGTCTTTTGCAAATGTTTGAAGCTGTAAAGGGCTGGCCGATAGGAATGAACATGCTGGCCGCGATTTTAAAAAGAAGACCCGGCAATCTTAAATATGCCTTGGATGTAATGGCGCAAAATATTATGAAGCTGCTGGAAACCGAAGCCTGGGACGATTTTGCAGAGCAATCTAAAAAAGCATTGGTTAAGCTGTCATTACTGTCCAATTTGCCCGCGGCATCCCTGAAAGGAATTTCTGATGAAGCTGGGCTTCCCCAAGATATATCCGGGCTTGATTCGTTTATAAGATTTGATGATTTCGCTAATGGTATTAAGATACACCCCCTTTACCTAGAATTTTTGCAAAACAAGCATCACATTTTATCTCATGAGGAAAGGCAAGAAACATACCAAAAGGCGGCCCGGTGGTGTGCCGAAAATGATTTTTATATGGACGCCATGCGTTATTATGCAAAGCTGGGGCAGTTTGAATTGATGATCAAAACACTTCTGTCTTATCCCTTTAAGCTGCCTTGCGATGCCAGCGAATACCTTTTGAGTATTATTGAAAACCTGCACGAAGACAGCAAAGGACAGCAGTCCCCAAGCCTTTTATTTTTAAAAAACTTCTTTACGCCACTTTTGCTGGCTGGTTTAGGAAGATTAGAGGAAGCCAAGAATAGATCTTTGATGGTCATCAAGGAATGGGAGCTTGTGGACGACCCACTTGCTCATTTGTTTCTCTATACATCATACAGCAATCTGTCATATATAGATATGTATACCTGCACCTACACCCATGAATACAACAGTCCGGTGTATTTAAAAAAGTCAGTAGAGTATTCTAAGCGCACCTCTATCCCGCCGGCAGAAATAACAGGGGTTTTTGTAAATGCGGATGTTCGCTCTTTTGCCTGTGCTGTGGGAGAGAATGCCGGCTTGCATAAACTGGACGAGTTTTTGGAGGCCGCTAAGCAAGTTGCTTTGCTGATTGAAGAAACCCATTACAAGGTATATGCCGGATATGACGACCTGGTGGCTTGCGAGTATTCCTATTTTAAAAATCAGCCAAACCTTGCAAGAAATCATGCCCATAACGCAATTTTAAAGGCAAGGGATAAAAAACAGCATAGTATTGAGGCAATGGCGGATAATTACCTGCTTCGCATAGCCATGCAGGAAGGCGATGCCTCTTTGGTAAAAGAAACACTAAGACATATGCGCTCTCATTTAGACAATCCGGATTTTTGGAACCGGCAAATGTATTATGATTTGTACACAGGGGCCTTTTATGCCAGAATCGGGCTGCCCGAGATGGTTCCGCAATGGTTGGTTATGGATGAAAAAGAAGCAATGTCACGGATACGTATGCCAATGAGAGAATTGATTGTAAGTGCCATATACTATATTTCTGCCAAGAAATATCAGCAAGCCCTTATGTTTTTATGCAATTCTTATCCAAGAGAGCCACATGAACGGTTTCTGTTTGGAGAATCAAAGCTCTTGCTGCTAACCGCCATAGCGAAAATTAAAACCGATGATACCCAAGGGGCGTTGGTGGATTTTACGAAGGCATATCAAATGTCGTTTAACGGTATGTTTGAAATGTTTTTCATCGAACGCGGCAAAGAATTACATCCCTTGGTAGTTGCCGCATTAAATCAGACGGATTGCGGCATCCCAGAAGAATGGCTTAAAACAATCGACCGCAGGGCTTCTATATACGAAAAAAAAATTGCGGTTGTGACAGCCGCAATTAAGAACGAGCATAATATTAAAGAATCTATTTTGCTATCAAACAGGGAAATTGAGGTTTTAAAGGATATGTATCATGGCCTTTCCCGCGAAGAAATAGCGGCAAACCAATATTTGTCTATAAACACCGTCAAAAAAACCTTGCAGTCAATATATGTAAAGTTAGATGCCAGCAACAACGTAGATGCTGTCCGAGTTGCTCTCGAAAAAAAGCTGATTGATTAGAGATGGGATTATTGCCCTATGCTCATCTCCTTTGATACACGGCAAGCGGCTAATAACATGCCTTTAGAGGCGGCGTGTAGTTAGGCATGTGTAGGCAGGGTTCATGTGTGCAGGTTAAAGTATAATAATATCCTTGCTGGACTTATTAAGCACTTCATTACCATCCGCTGTGGCCACTACAATATTTTCTATGCGCATACCAAATCTGCCGGCCAGATATATGCCCGGCTCTATGGAAAAGGCCATGCCGGGTTCTAGGTTGCGGTGGTTGTTTTTCTTTATGTCCGGTGCTTCGTGTATCATATATCCTATGCCGTGACCCACGCGGTTTAAAAATGCCTCGCCGTAACCTGCGGCGGCAATAATATCCCGGGCGGCAGCGTCGATGGCGGGAATATATGCCCCGGTAATGGCGGCTTTTTCGCTGGCTTCATAGGAGCGGCGCACTATTTCATAAATCTTGCGTTGTTCGTCGGTAATACCTCCCACAAATACCGTGCGGGACATATCCGAACACAATCCGTTGATGCGGCAGCCAAAATCTAAAATCATCAAATCCTGCTTCTCTATCACCCTGTCATAGCTGTGATAATGGGGATAGCTAGAATTTGGGCCGGACGCGATGATGCCCCACATATGGGTGCCGCCGGCCGCCGCCATATGGTCGCTTAAAAACTGAAACACGTCTCTTTCCGTCATGCCGGGTTTTATAAAGTCCAGCACCGCCGTAAAGGCTTCGTCGGTTATGTGGGCGGCCTGGCGCAGGTCGGCAATTTCTTGCTGGGTTTTGATAATACGCGCCTCTTCGATAATTGGTACGCCATTGACACATTCCACGCCGCAGTCACGCACAATTTCCAGCACATTAAAGGCCGGTGCGGTGCTGTTAACACCCAGGATCGTGCCTGCCAGGCCATTTTCTGCCAGAGCCGTCTTGACCACATCCGTCATGGATTCGCCGTCCATCCATGTGTAAATCTTTAGGTCAGAGCCATAGGCCTTTTCAATTTCGCCGCCATACAACAAATTACATACAAAAAAGACCTTGCCCGCCGCCGTAACAAAAAGTGCCTGAAAACGCTCGCACATTGACGGGGTGGACCCGGCAAAAAACAGCAACTCCTGAGAAGGACAAATCATCATGCCGCCCAAACCGGCCTTTTGCATCTCTTTTGCCAAATTATCAATACGTACTTGGTTCATCTTTATTCCCTCCTGCTAAAACCGGGCGACTGGGACGGTCGCCCCTACAAAACCCCGGCAATATACAAAACACCAACCACAACACCGATATTTATAACAATAGCCAAGGGCACCATCACTTTAAATTTCGTCACATTTGTTTTGTGCCTAAACACGCTCATGCCCAGGGCCGCGCCAATGCCGCCCATCAAAAACGCGCAAGTTATAAGGGTAGACTCCTTTATGCGCCATTTGCCGCTTTTGGCCTTGCCTTTGTCCATGCCGTACATGGCAAATGTGGCAATATTCCACAAAAGCACCGCAAGGGCCGCTATATAGCAGACTATTTCAAATGAAAAATCCATGTCATCCATCTCCCTTTAATAGACCCGTTCCAAAAATTGGTTCAGCATGAGTTTTGGAACGGGTTTAATATCTTTTCAAGCATCTGCTTAAAGTCCTCATCCTGCCGGGCTGTGCGCTTGGCCGGGCCTTTTGTTCTGCCGCCCGCCGCCCGCATTTTCTTTGATGTATGCCGCTGCATCAGCAAGCCGTCAATATTATCGCCTGTATATGCCAAGCCGTTTTGGCTGACGCAGACAGCACCCCTGGCCAGGCACATAGCGGCTAAGCCATAGTCCTGCGTAATTACCACATCGCCCCGAACCAGCATATTTACCAGGGCAAAATCTGCACTGTCATTGCCCTTGCCCACGGTTATGGTTTTTGCCGGGGGCTTTTCAAACACATGGGATGTGTTGCAAACAATAATACATTCCACCCCGGCGGCGGCGCATAACCCCACGGTTATATCTACCACCGGGCAACCGTCGGCATCAATAAAAACCGTCATATCTCTACCTCTATCAACTCTGCGTCGGCTTGCTCCTCCATATAGCGCACAATCTCATCCAGCATAATTTGCGCCTGACCCGATTGGCCGGATACAACCGCAATGCCAATGGTAAGTGTGCGGTGCACGTCCTGAGTGTCAACTTCGGCTATGGCCGCATTAAAGCGATTGCGCACTTTGTCAACCAAACTGCGGCACACCCGGCGCTTGTCCTTTAAGGAAGCGGCATAGGGGATATAAAAAACGAGCCTTGCGGACGCGGTATGCATAAACTAACCCGCGTAAAACAGGCTGACGATATTTCTGTTAAGTTCTTTAGAGCGAATGGTGATAACCAACTCTTCCAGGGCCGATAAAGTTGCCGCGATAAACAGTATTATAATTGTTATGGGCAGTCCCAGCACCCCAAAGAGTATTGGGAAACATGCCAGCAGTACCCCAGCCCCTTTGTTGGCATATGTGTGTAGCAATGTAAGGGTGCGGTATTTGATAAAACCAATAGAAAAGCCCAAAATACGGATGGACAGAACTATGGTTATCATGGCTATCATCCATATTTCTAGGTCAAGTATCGGTATAAAAATAAACAGCACCACGGCCGCAACCACCAAATCTGCTGCGCTATCCAAAAGAGAACCCAGGTTGCTTGTAGAATTTGTTTTTCTGGCTATGGGGCCGTCCACCATGTCACTTATCACGCACCAGGCGTACAAAATGTAAAATGGAATGGTGAGGGGCGTCATAAACAATAGCCAAACTGCCCCGACAATTCTGCTTAACGTGATTGTATTAACCACTTTTTTAATGGTAATCACCTTATTCCTTATATGTATTTTGTAGAGACCACGGCACGCATGTCCGTTGTTGCATAAGACCTGTTCGTAAACCTTGCTGAACCAATTTCTTGGCGTGGTAGGCGCAGACGCTTTGCCATTATTTTTTTAGGCAAAGCTGTCGAGAGCCGTGCGCCAAAAGAAATTGTGTGGAGCAGTTTGCTGACAGGTCTATACTATGCCGTTGCGCCTGCATATATAGCGGAAAATTTTTAAAACGGCATTTGGTCTCTTTGTATGTGACATTATACCCGATATTGCAACAAATTGCAATGGCCGATAATTTATGATATAATTTGCATAGAGGTGGT
>Ga0123355_10005511_pt1 | contig 18561 bp, 2 predicted proteins | sample TergutEmb28metaG_3_FD_89872 | JGI IMG/M metagenome (GOLD analysis project Ga0123355, IMG submission 89872) | Embiratermes neotenicus P1 segment gut microbial communities from Petit-Saut dam, French Guiana - Emb289 P1 | ecosystem: Host-associated > Arthropoda: Insects > Digestive system > Gut ... | reverse complement strand
ATATGCGGTTATAGAGAAGTTGATATACTGCCATGGTTGGTTTTTGTCAACATCTATTCTGTTGAAATATGGTAAGAATCCACCGGGCTGCCACATTTCAGGTACAGTAAGGAAAGCCATTGCGCAATTGCCGTCCTGGTCAAGGGCTTCTATAGTATCTGCCGCGGCTAGATAGACACGGGTATTTACGCCATCCAGTTGTGTCCACATACGGATTGTGCCTGCGGCTGCAAGGCTTGGGTTTGGCCGGCTTGGAGAACCGCCTTCGCCGTTATTAAATATGTCGAAGGTGAGTACTGGCCGTTGAGGTACCTCAAACAAAGCATTTATAAGCAATACATGTACCGTTTGGCCAAATACGGTTATAGAGAAATTGATATACTGCCATGGTTGGTTTTTGTCAACATCTATTCTGTTGAAGTATGGCAAGAATCCACCGGGCTGCCACATTTCAGGTACAGTGATGAAAGCCATTGCGCAATTGCCGTCTTGGTCAAGGGCTTCTATGGTATCTGCTGCGGCTAGATAGACACGGGTATTCACACCGTCCAGCTGTGTCCACATACGGATTGTGCCTGCGGCGGCAAGGCTTGCATTTGGCCTGCTTGGAGAACCGCCTTCGCCGTTATTAAATATATCGAAGCCCGGTACAGGTTTAACATCAACCGGTTCAAAAATAGCACGGGCAACAGCGGCATTGTTTGGCATTGCCATAAATGTGCTGCGACTGTATGCGTCAAAGCCTGGCCAGAAATCTGCATCTTCCAGTTCCCAGTGGCTAAAGCGCATGTTTGGCAAACTGTCTGCAACCAATGGTACGCGCGCGCCATATACAAACCTGCGGCCGCCTGTAACTGTGCCGTAGATAATTGTACCGTCGAAAACGGATAGTGGGTTGCCCACAGGTGTCCACTCGTTGCCAGATGCGGCAATTAGGGTGAACAAGGTGATATAGTCACCGTATTGGTTATTCATGAACGCATGTTCATTTGCCACGCGCCATCCCTCGTCAAACCATTCTTGCGGCCCGTAAACAGCCGACATAAGCATCGATGGCCCCCAGAATGCGTTCCAGGAATTTAAGCCCCACGAATGGGTCCAGTTAGGGGTACCGTCCAGCCAGCGGCCTACAACACCATCAACAAGCGTGCCATTATCAAAGACAGCAAAACGTCCATTGGATGCCGCAAAACTAAAGTCGTTATACGCACTAATGGTAATATCCTCCACAGGGGTAGTGCCGGAGAATAGGATGTCTGAACTCAGACGCCAAGGTACGCGGCAAGCATTCCAGTGTCTTGCACCATCGCTGGTAGACTCATGCCAGCTTTGCCCTGGGTTGAAGTCACTCTGGCCATATGTGCCAGAGCCTTGTCTTGGCATTAGCCATACATTGTTGATGTGATCCCATCTTACAAAATCACTTATAATACCTGTTGGGTTGGTAACCGGATTTACGGATGTTGTGGTTGGCAAAGTAGGATACATGGCAATAAATTCGAGTGCGCCGTAGGTTGTGTCGATAACACGTTGCCAGTCATTTCCCGGGTCAATGGCTTTGAAAGCTTTTAGATGCTGCATCATAAAGTCGGAGGGGCGGCTTGAGCGTCCGTTGGCTGCATTGCTGGATACCCAGTTGCCAATCTTTAGGTGGTAGTTACCGCCACCGGTCACAGCTGCTGTACCAGAACCAATATGCGTACTATGATGCACATTGACAAGCCATAGGTCATTAACCATTCTTCTTGCCCACTCTAGGTAGCTGTACACTCTACCATCCGGAGTGGTTGGACACCAAACAGGGCCATAACCCCATTGTTCACTTGCAAGAATGAGAGAGTATGCAATATCCATGCTGCCATCTGTAGCATTTGACGGGCCAGGGCCACGTCTAAAACCACCGACAACGGTGTCGTAGTGGATATTCCATGCCATTGTATAGCTCGGTCTAAAATTATTTGGACGGTTACCGCGATATGCGTTACCGGCAGGCGTTGCTAAGATACCATCACTGGCACCCCAAGCGTGGTGGCCTGTTACAATATGCTGTGGATGGCTTGGCCAATGTCTTGCAGAGCGGAACATAGCGTCATAGAACAGTCTTACATCTACCCGTTCTATGCCAAAATGGTCTTGCAATACCGCAGGCAAAGCATCAAACAGCAACTGTCTTATTGTTACTGTTTCGCCAAAAAGTTCAAAAGGTATATCTTCAGAACCTGCCATTTGCACAAGCATGAACATACCGTAACCATGGGATTCACAAACGGTAACCCTACGTGAGTTAGCCGTGGTTGCGCCAGGCCCGGTACCCCCGTCTAGGAAAATGAGCATACGGAAGTTTTCTGGGTCGTTAAGAGAAGCTGGGTCTACTATAAATTGGCTGTATACAGTTTCAAGGAAATAGTCTGTCACATGACCTCTGGTACCAGCCCATGGCCTGCCAATAATGATTTGAGCAAAAGAACGTAGCACGCTTTCGTTCATTTCACGCTGTGTTACACCGGAAGGCCTGTACAATTCCACAACCCTACCCGTATCCAACCCTGCTTGCGGGAACGGACGCAATTCTTGAACAATTGACACCACCAGGGTAGTCGTCAAACCGTTGTAAGTTATTGTCAGTGTTACTTCACCAATGGCAGAGCTGTTAAAGCCTGTTACCATGTCTGGTGTTACAGGTATCAACGTAGTACTTAGATGGCCTGTGTCATCTACTTCATAGGTAACAGCAATATACATACCTGTTGTGTCCAGCGGCTCGTTAACAATGTAACGGTTACGCCCGGGACGTGCTACTTCAATAGAAACAGGCAACGCTCCGCGATAAACAGCGGATACTAAAATATCCCTGTCTGGCATATTAATTACGGCTGGGTTGCTTGTAACCGTTGTGCCTGCGGCAAATGTAACGCCAGCCGGCACATCCCACATAAGGAAAATTTCGCCTGGATATTGGCGGGCAACAATTTCCATTTGTGTGCCTGCGGGCGCAAGGCCGCTACCGTAACCATGACGTACAGTGAGCAAGTTGTAGTGGTGTGGTGTAACGGGCAGGTTACCAACTGCGCACCAATAGTTGCCGGATGCAACAATCATAGCATGTACTTTGAAATAGTCTGCGTAGAAATTGTTGGCCTGTGCCTGCCTTCTGGTGTGGCTCCAAGCAAGGTCTGCCCAAGCCTGGCGGGTTGCAAGGTCGTCTGAAATGTGAATATCTGCGCCTTCCATAAGCGCCGCAAGCGTAAATGTAGACCAGAAGCCCACGCCAGTACCACTTGCAGGAGATTGTCCACGTCCGTCTAGTAGCATAGAGCGTATGCCGGTAAAGTTTGGCCATACGCTGTTTACATGGCTGTGCAAACTGCCCAGTACCAGGCTGTCCACTTCGTTTCTGCCAACCATGAAAAGGTCTGTACCAAAACGCCACGGTACACGCACGTTGTTCCAGCTGTAGGTACCGTCGCTGTTACCTTCCAGCCAGCCGCCGCCTGTAGTTGGAGCCGGGTGCCATGTACCGGTGACACGGTTTAGATAGGCGAAGTCCGGCAATATGCCGTTTACGCCGCCATAGCCAGGACGGCCAACGCTGGGGTTCGCTGTACTGGACATACGCTCTTGGTCGTAACGCAAAAGTACAAGCTGGCGTTGCGCCTCGAAAGAAGCGTCGATAACTTTTTGCCAGTCGTTATTTAGGTCAACCGCATTAAACACGCGCAGGTGATGGAACATATGGTCGGAACCACGTGTGGCATTAGACATCCATACGCCCAAGTCGTTGAAATATGCAGTTTCGTTGGTGGACCAGTTGCCCACTTTGAGGTGGTAGTTACCGCCCCTGCCGTAATTTGTATAATGTTCTGGTTGTGTGCGGTCTACAACAGTTAGCCAAAAATCTTCCAGCATACCTTGCGCCCAGTACATGTAACCAATCGTTTCGCCGGGTGCAACTTGAGCCATGTCAAAATTAAGGCCACCGCCACCGCCGCCGCCCCACTGAGCATCGGCATTAATGAGGCCAAGGATAATATCCATCTGGCCGTCTGTGGCAACACTGTGGCTTTGGTTAATATGGCGCGCATCGTAGAAAGGTTGGCCATAATTTAGGAACCAGTTGAAGGACGCATTTGCGTTACCTATACCGGCGCCGGTAGTTGCACCAGGGGTCGTGCGTGCGCCGTCAATCCAATCAGCTACGCCCATAGGCCCGCCGTGAAGCCCGGGAATACCGGTAGAAATTTCCCATGCCATCATATACGTTCTTCTGTAAACGGCTGGGTCTGGAGTTGCATCTGTTGTAATCGTGCCATTTTCGCGATGAATTTCGAAACTTGGCCACTGTCTTACTGTACGGAACATCGCGTCGAAATATGTTTTGATTTCAATAGAAGCAAAGTCTGGCCCGTATCTTGCGCGGAATGCGTCTTGCAAGCCTTCGGGCAGGTTGTTAAACAAGTTTTGCCCAAGCGTTACATTACGTTCCATAAAGGAGTTGGCACCAGTGCCTGTACCACCGCGGCTTATGCGGATGTCCGGTACAAGCCTGTTTTCCGCACCGGCCATAAATGGCAGCATCAGCATACCAAAACCCTGGGATTCGCAAACCATAATACCCATGTGGCGTACGCCGGCCATATTTCCATCGCCGGTGTGCGCGTACATTTCTGGACAAAAGGCGCCCGGGGGTTCGATAGTTACCCAGCTATGACGTGGCATGGAAAGTACCATACGGAAGTTGTCTGGGCAGTACCTGGTTTCTGGGCATGGGTCTACAACAAAGGCGAATAAAATGTTGTTGAAACGTGTTAGTGTGTCAAAGTCCATTTGTTGTTGCGGGGTTGCGCCAGGCATAAGACCGGGTGCGCTGCCTGCTGCCGCAAAATTTACAGGCAATAAGCGGTTGCGTGCATATGCATTATTAGAAGACTGTGGGAATGGACGGTTTACTTGTGCACTGGTCCATGCCATAAGCATTTCTATTTCTGCAGCAAGCGTTGACGCTGTAACCGTTACAGGCAATTCTACGTAAACAACTTTGTGCGCACCATATTCGTAATGATCGTAAGCTGGCACATAAAATTCTACAGTTACAGTAATTATGGCTTCGCCTTCTGCAATTGCGGTAATTGCAGCAACTTCTGCGTCCTCTTCAACAGCCGTTACGATTGCAACAGCCTCGTTGCTGGACTCCCATGTAATACTGGTTGCGCGTTCTGCCAGGTAGGCAGCAACAATAAAGATGTCGTCCACTTCCAATGTGAGATACTCCTCTGAAAGTGTAAGAAGATTTTCACATGTTTCGTCTGTGGCTTCATCTGTGGCTTCGCAAGTGAGATACTCATCGTAGTCATCGTACGTGCTGTCGTACTCGTCGGGGTCTTCATCGTATTCGTCATCTTCTTTGGCGTACGCGTCTTCGTCGTCTTCCGGTGCTGCTTCGTAAGTCGGGTACTCATCGTACGCATCGTCTACGTCACTTTCTTCCGGCGGAGCCTGATAAAGATAATCATAGCCCTCGTCTGCAGCGGCTTCTGCATTAAGCGGCATTGGCGGTACCGTGCCCAACACTAGGGCAAACGCCAAAAGCAATACCAGCAGCCTCATGCTGCGCTTACATTTCTGCATTTTGTTTCCTCCTTTATTTTTGTATAAGGATAGCCGTGGAAGATTTTTTCTCCCAAAGGCTATATCCATTACGACACCGCGAAAAGCCCCCACCACATCGCAATTGAATGGTAGGAGCTTACGACTAATAATTACATCGGGTTTACAAGCGTTAATTCAATGGTTTGTCCATACGCAGTTACCGTCAGGTAAATACGCTGCCAAGGTGCGTTAAAATTAACATCAAAGCCGTTTTGCGGCGACACACCAACTGTATTTATTCGCCGAAGGTGCTCTGTAGCATCGTTATTGTCTTGGTCAACCGCGGTTATCTCGGTGATAAGAACGTTGGCATTAACACCGTCAAGCCGTGTCCAAAGGCGAATTAGCCCGGCGTTTGCTAAGGATTGGTTATTGATCACGCCATTGTTAAACACATTTAGGCTAAATTCCGCAACTACCGGAGGCCTTGGGTTTGTAAGCACGAGCTCAATGGTTTGCCCATACGCCGTTACGGTCAGATAAATACGCTGCCAAGGTGCGTCAAAGTTAACATCAAAGCCGTTTTGCGGTGATACACCAACTGTATTTATCCGGCGAAGATGCTCCATCGCATCGTTATCGTCTTGGTCAACCGCGGTTATCCCGGTGATAAGAACGTTGGCATTAACACCGTCAAGCCGTGTCCAAAGGCGAATCAAACCTGCATTGGCTAAAGATTGGTTGTTTATTACACCATTGTTAAATACGTTTAGGCTGAAAACTGGAGGCGCTTCTACTACCGGCCCCAGCACATTAGATTGTCTTGTAAGCCCGCCATGCGACGATACTACGCGGATATAAAGGCCAAGTTGCGCATCCGTCAGCAGAAGTGTAGCGGTGTTTGCATTCGCTATGTTGCTCCAAGAGCCAACAGCACCAGTTGCACTTTGCTGCCACTGAAGGGTTGCCGCAGAAACAGGAAGCGGTTGGCCTTCAGGTTGGGTGACTACTGTTGCTGTAAGGGTTTGGCCTACCACAGCATTGCCTGAAATAGTTACATCGGCAAGGGTTACGCGTTGTTCCGGCATATCGGCATGGTTTGCAGGTGTGTAGGCACTTGCAGGGCGTGGGCCATTCCATACCCTCACCCAGTCAACCAACATTTCGCCGGCCTCTGCTACTAATGCGCCTTGTGCAATTAAGTTCCATACAGCCGCTTCCATAGATAGTTTTACATAGTTCGGGTTTTGGTTTACTTCTAATTGCCCAGCATGTGTAAGGCCAGGCCATCCGCCTTCACCTATTGGAAGATAAAGGTTGGTGCTTAGGTCAGACAATCTTGCAAATTCGAACCCATTAATAAAGAAGCGGTAATCATTTGGAGACCATTCTACCGAGAAGGTATGCCAGCCCCCATCATAAATATTCATACCGCCTAAGGTATCTGTGTTGCCCGGCCAGCTACCCTGATGCCCGCTTTGCCAGCTGTCAAAGTGGGTTGCGGCATTAAAGCCAAGGTTGTTATGGGCACCAATCGTTTCGATAATATCAATTTCTGCGCCGCCTCTGCCAAAGAACGTGTGGTTGAAACCGGTCGCACTTTGCTGCGCGGCGGAAGTTTGGCCTTGCAAGCGGTTCATGAGCCAGAACGCGCCCCACGTGCCGCCGCGTGCATCCGGGAATTTGATACGGGCCTCATAATAGCCAAATGCGTTTTCGAATGTCATTTCGGAATTTAGGCCAGACCAGGCTTGACCCATGGTGCGTACAGCGCCAGACCGGATATAGTTGTATCTTGCGATAGGCCCATTGTTAATCGTACACCAAGTCCAATCCCATATCATGCTGTCTGTTACATCGGCAGGGTTCATGCGTTCAAAGCCAAGTACAAGCACATCGTCACGGATAAATGACATATCGTTTTGCCATGTAGACATTCCCTGACGAACGCCGGTTATACTTCTTACAAAGGTATCGGTTACCCTTTGTGGCTGCCCAATGGCTGGGTTTATCGAAGGGCCGGCGGTAAATTCTTCGTTAAGAATAAGCATGGCTTCTTCCAATTGGCCGGTCGCTTCAAACACGATTGTAATAACCAAGCTGCCGCCGTCATGAACGGAGCTTACACTTGTTGCGCCGCCGGTTGGCAGCCCAAGCACATGCTGGTTATAAACCATCGGAGCTCCGGCTATTGGCACACCAGCTAGCTCTAGGTGCGTTATATTTGCGGCTGCAAAATTAGCACCGCCGCCCAAAGCCGCTGCCCCGGGGCGGTTGGCTGCTGCCCATTGTGGATTAGGCTCTAGCAACAATGTTGCGGTATAAATTGTGTTTGGTTGGAAATAACCTGTTATTGGCGGGTACCATGTGATGGTAGAGTTAAAGCCAACATTACCCGCACCTGTGTCACCAGCGTTGTGCCTAAATGGCCACTTGTACAAGCTGGTTGGGAAATGCCCTGCAACAGGTGTTGCAATGTAGCGTACACCTGCTCTGGCAATTGGCCCTACAGGGGCAGACGGCAAATCTACGCCGCCATATGATACTATTATGCGGGCAAATTGGCCATAATGGGGGGCAGTCAGCGCCAGCCTTTGGGATGCACCCGCAGCGCCGGTCACGTTATTCCATGTTGTACCGCCATCTGGAGATACTTGCCAGCGGAAGGTATGGTCATGTGTTACATTTGGTATTTCTGCTTCCAGCACTTGGCTTACAGCAGGTACACCACGGATGATTGCATCGGATACAGGCGTACGAAGCGTCGCCAAAAATTCTGCAATTATCCTATCTATTAGCCATTGTTCAACCAGTGGGCTATCTACAATAACCATTAGGTTTTCAAGGGCTCTTGTGTATGCGGCAAAATCATCAACATCGTCGGCTGTTAACGCGCCATAATTATTGGCTAGGAAGTACAACTGCTCCCTGTCTGTGTCTGGTAATGGACGTGGGCCATTCCATACGGTTACGTAGTCCACATACATATGCTCTACTTGACCAAGTGGAAGCGGCATGTCCGCAGAGCCGTTGTTGCCACCAGGCAGTGCCCAACGGGCCGACTCCATAGACAGTTTCATATAATTCGGGTTACGATTTACAGCCAATCCGGCTGTCGCAGGTACATCAGATAATCTTCCCACTTCAATACCGTTAACGAAGAAGATATATTCTGTGGGCGACCACTCTACCGCAAACGTATGGAATCCACCATCATAAATACTGACATCTGCGATATCTTCGGAATGATATCTCCTGGAACGCCCGGTAAATTCCCATGGGGCGTGAGACCAATGTACTGCCCAGTTAAAGCGACCATTTATGTGGCCATCAATTGTTTCGATAATATCAATCTCTTGGCCCCTTACAGAATCGGTAGCAGTGTAACCAAGGTACCGGTTCATTAGCCAGAAAGCACCCCAAGCACCATGAACAACTGTTGGATCCGGGAAGCTAATACGGGCTTCGTAGAAGCCAAAAGCGTTTTCCCAATATACAGATTCCCAGTCTTGGGACATGGTACGTACACCGCCGGCCCTTAGGGTATTACGCCTTGTGCGGTCGAATTGCGCTTGGCTTAACCATGTCGGTCTGGGGTTCATCCACGCCGGTGCATGTAAATCAAAGCCGTCGGGGTATCGCTCAACGCCAAGTACAAGCAGATTTCTGTCTTCGTCAATCCAAGCCATCTCTGGATCCCAGTATGACAAGTCTTGACGCCACAAGTAAGGTGTTGCTCTTGCAAAACCGGAAGCAGGGCTACCAGTGCTGTAAGCACTATGAGCGGTTATCGCACCCGGCCTATCGGGATCCGTATCTACTGGATTAGAGAAATCGTCGTGGAAAATAACGCTTGGGGCTTGAATTTCGGAGCCCGTTGCTTCAAATGTGATGAAGATATGCAAGTTAGCGCCTCTGTGCTCGCTGGTAATGCTTGTGACGCGTTCCGTAGGCAGCCCCGTAATATCTTCGTGGGTGATATTATTAGCCGCAAAGCTTGGAGGCATACTTGCAGGGATGTTTTGCCACCACCTCATGTCATACGGGTCTACCGGAATACCTAATTCCAGCGGTGTCCAGTATACGCCGTGCCATTCGGGGTTCGGCTCTAAAATCCACTCAAGGGTATACACTGTGTCCGGCAGGAAGTAACGCTCTATTGCCGGAGACCAAACTAAAGTATGGTCGTAGCCGTAGTTATGCCCTGGAAGCGGTGTGCCGCCAATTGCGCGGGCATTGCCTGGTGTAAGTGCCCATCTGTATAGGCTTGCAGGGAAATGACCTGCTACCGGGCTAGAGATTGGCCTTACCACAAATTCGTGAGTATCGGGCAACAAATTCGTAGCCGGTCTTGGGCCGTTCCACACTGCTACATAGTCGATAATCATTTCCCCGAAAAGATCCCGTGGGAAATTGCCGGTTTGTCCAAGTGCCGAGGTCAGCGCCCATCTTGCGGTTTCTACAGAAAGTTTAATATAATTCGGGTTTTGGTTTACTTCGTGTTCCCGCGCTCTTAAACCGGTGTTGCCAGTTGCTTCGCGCGCCCTGCTAAGGCTACCAAATTCGATACCATTTACAAAGAATCTGTAATCTGTGGGCGACCACTCTACAGAGAAGGTATGGTAATTGCCGTCATATATATCCACAAGGCTTCTGTCGGCACTTTGTGTAAAGCTTCTTGAACTGCCTCCTTGAACATATCCGCCCCAGTGAACAGCGGCGTTAAACCGGCCTGTGTGGTTGCCAATGGATTCAAAAACATCAATTTCAGCTCCGCTTCTGCCGGTAGCAGCAGGCAAAGCGGCTTCGAAGGTAAGGTTGCGGTTCATAAGCCAGAACGCGCCCCATGTGCCGCGCTTGTTTTGCGCATACTCGGCCGGGAACCTGATACGCGCTTCGTAATAACCAAAGGCGTGTTCAAAGGTTGCTTCCAGCCAGTCGGCAGTGAGCGTGCGTACTGCACCTGCTTCAACAAAGTTATTTGCAGCATGTGCCATTTGGGTAGGGTTAAATGGAGGCCACTGTGCCCACCAAGCCGGCATGTGGTATTCGAATTCTTCCTGAATGGTGGTACGGCCCCCTGTTGGGGTAGCCAATTGATAAGAAAGCACCATTTGGTTATCTCTGATATCGGACATTTCATCCCGCCATATAGACATATCCTGGCGGAACAGGTCATGCGGTGCCCTATCCCAAACGGTGGTAAGGCCAACTTCGTTTCTGGAACCGGAGAAGTCGTCGAAGAAGATAAGCTGTGCTTCTTCCATTTCTTCGCCTGTTGGTGCAAAAGTTACGGTAATATGAAGGTTATCACCAACATGGCGGGAAGTAACATCTGTAACGCCCTCTGTCGGCAACCCAACGATATCCTCATGCGTTAAGCCAAGTTGGGCAAAGCTGGCGGGTACATTTTCGCCAATGACTCTTGCCCACATGTTTGCGCCAGGGTGAAGGTCATGCCAGTCTGGCACCCATACATTGGTTGCAGGTTCCATTATAATTTCTACACTGTACACTGTGTCTGGTTGGAACGTATGGGGTATTTCCGGATACCATACCAGTGTCAGGTAATAACCAAAGCTATGCTCGTCAATGGCTGGGTCCGTTCTGTTTGAGCGAATAGACCACCTGTACAAGCTGGTTGGGAAATGACCTGCTACCGGTGAGACAATTGGCCTTATATCAAATTCATGATCCAGTGTACGCGTACGGAACGGAACAGGGTCTGAATAAACAGTAACTCCGTCGTGTGTTACGGCTACGCGGATATAGTATCCTAATATTGCCAAGTCGCCTTCTACCAAGTGCAAACGCCTGTTGGTTGTTACTGCGCTTGGGATATGATTTGTAAGACGGTATTCAAGGCCGCCAAGCGCACTGCCGGCTGCTTGACCTGTGCCAAGAATACGATTGGGTACATTTACCCATTCATCGGTAGTATGGCAAAGATGCTGCCACTGGAAGGTAGCCGCCGGTATAAGCGTTTGCCCAGCCGGGTTGCTTATTAATACGGCTTCCAGGTGTTGATTTGGTACAGCGTTGCCGCTTATCTCTACACTGACAAGCGTAGCAGGTGTAACAGGAGCACTTTCCGGCCTTGGGCCGTTCCATACTCTTACATAGTCTACAAGCATTTCTGCAAAAAATCCGTCACGGAAGTGCATACCTGCGCCCAAAGGCCATGCCGCCGCACCCGGAGTTGCGCCACCAGCCTCTGTAGATAATTTCATATAGGTTGGGTTATGGCTTATATTATGACGGTTTGCAACAGGGCCATGTGTGCCATCGTATACCGTAGGGCCAAACTGAATGCCGTTTACAAAAAATCTGTAACTGGTTGGTGTCCATTCCATAGAGAATGTGTGCCAGTTGCCGTCAAAAATATTTACGAAAGGTGCTGTATTTCTGTCGGAGCCAACGCTAAAGCTTCTTGAGCCTTGCCAGCTTCCATCAACCATTCCGCCCCAGCCGTTGTAGTGAACAGCTGAATTGAAGCGGCTATTGTTATAGTTTGCGGCAGAGCTAATAATACCCTCTACAATATCTAATTCCGCACCGGTTCTGCCATTACGTGCAGCTACACCTTGGTGGAAGTTTACATTGGTGCCCTGGTAGCGGTTCATTAGCCAGAATGCGCCCCACATACCGCGCTCTTGCGGCAGTTTGATGCGGGCTTCCCAATAACCGAAGCTTTGCTCGAAGTAGATTTCGTACCAGTCGTGAGAGATGGTACGTACCGCACCGGATCTAAGCGCGTTTTCTCTTTCACGCGGAGTTGGTACTACCCAGGAATAATCCAACAATAAGTTTGCTATATACGCCTGATAATCGTCCACAGTTTCTCTGATTAACTCGTTGGCAAGAACAAGCACGCTATTGCCGTCTCTTTCTTGGATATTCGCGTTTTCGAAACTCCAGTAAGACATACTTTGGCGCCACATATTATCTGTAGCACGGGCAAATTGCGTAGTTAAACCACCATGCCTGTCGTATGGGTTATATGGGCCGGAGAAATCATCGAATAGGGTTACTTGTGCCGGTTGCGTTTCGGCGGTTGCTTCAAAGGTAATGCGTATAACAAGGTTAGCGGGGTTATCTGTGCAGTTTTCTACAGCAATACCCGTTACGCCTTCTGTTGGCAGCCCGGCAAGGGCGTCTATGGTTACGCCGGCAAATGTCGCCGGTTTGGTGGTGGTACATGAACTAAAGTTTGGCGGCCAAACAGGACGGCCAAGCCCTTCCCTAAGAACCCAAGCATCCGGATGGTCGTTGTGCGGCGGGATGCGGTCTAGTGGGTCGTGCGGGTTTGTACAATCAGGGTCGTCGCAGAATATAACGCTCCACCAACCATTAGTGCCTTCCGGCAACGAGGTAAGATGCGGCTCCAGCGTAACAATTGCGGTGTAAACCGTATGCGGCTGGAAGTCACGGGATACTGCCGGGTACCACGCTATAGATTGATAGTAGCCGTAGTTATGCTCCAAAACATACCCCGCGCTGCCGTTGGGGCGTAGGAACAGCCTATAAAAACCTGTTGGGAAATGGCCCGCTACAGGTCTTGCAACAGGACGCACGTCGTAGATATGTGCCGGTGTTTGACTATCTGCTTCAAAAATTGCCGTAAAAGTCATATTTTCACGCACAACAAAGCCTGCAGGGTCAACCGCGCCTGTGCCATCAATGACCCATTCTACAAAAACGTAACCAGGTAATGCTTCCGGAGAAGGAACACTGGCAGCCGGAATCCCAAAACCATCGCGTATTCTAAGCGGGTTGGTTGGGCTTGGCAACATTGGCGCTCCGCCTGCTCCAGCTTCGAAGGTTACATAATGGAACAATGGGTTAAATATTGCCGTAAATTCTAAATTGCCGTATACATTTCCGTGCTCTGCAGGGTTACTTGGGTACCAGCCCGCAAAATAGAAGCCCGGCCTTGCTACAGCGCTTGGAATATTGCCCGCGGGAATCATTTCGCCATGAGGTACTTGTACAGAAGTTGTAGCACCCGGTGCTAAATAAACACCTACCGCACCCGGTTGCACCGTAAAGGTTACCGTGTGATATCCGTTAGCCGGAACATAATTGCTGTTAACAAGCAGTAATTCGACAAGCTGACCATGCACGGTTATAGAGAAATTAATATAACGCCATGGCTCATTTTTGTTCACGTCAATTCTGTTAAAGTATGGCAAAAATCCTGTACCGGCTTGCCACATTTCATTAACAGTGATGAAATCCATCGCACAATCGCCGTTTTGATCCAGCGCTTCTATAGTACCCTCTGCAGCTATATACATAGGCGTGTTTACTCCGTCAAGCTGTGCCCACATACGAATTGTGCCAGAAGCCGCAAGGCCCGGGTTTGGCCTGGACGGAGAACCGCCTTCGCCATTGTTAAAGATGTCAAACCCTGGAACAGGACGGACAATATCTCCAGGCGACATTGGGTTCACAAGCAGCACGTGAACAGTTTGGCCATGTGCGGTTATCGCAAAATTAATCGTCCGCCACGCACCATTTGCGTTGACATCTATCATATTAAAGTAAGGCAAGAATCCACCGGGTTGCCATATTTGAGATACGGTGATGAATTCCATTGCGCAATTGCCATTTTGGTCTAATGCAACAATGGTATCTCTCGCGGCCCAATAGATGCGGTCATTATTACCGTCAAGCTGTGTCCACATACGGATTGTACCCGCGGCTGCAAGGCCTGGATTTGGCCTGCTGGGGCTTCCGCCTTCGCCATTATTGAAGATATTGAAGGTGAATATAGTAACGGGTATCAAGTTATCAATCGCATTGGTTATAGCTACCGCCACCGCGTCCACTTGGTATTGCAAAGCTGCGCTTAAGTTACGGGGAAGCTCATTAGCAGCATCTACTGCGGCAACAAGAGCGGCCCAACTGTCTGCTGTGTAATGGTGTGGCAACAGGGCACTAGCGGCTGCAAGCGCAGCATCCAATGCGGCGTAGTTTGCCAATTCATTTATACTCACATTTGGTCTTGGCCCGTTCCATACAGCCACATAGTCGACAACCATTTCCCCATAAAGGTCACGCGGGAAGTTGAAGTCTGCCCCAACTGAGTTTAACGCCCACAAAGCAGATTCTACAGAAAGCTTAATGTAGTTAGGGTTTTGGTTAATTTCGTGTTGCTGTGCGTGTTCCAACTGCCGTGGGAACCAAGGGCTTAAACCAAGCCCTTCTTGCGCCCTGCTGAGGCTGCCAATTTCAATACCGTTTACGAAGAACCGGTAATCTGTTGGCGACCATTCTACAGAGAAGAGGTGGTAATTGCCATCGTAAATGTTTACCCAAAAGTCGTCGGTACTGTCAACACGTTGTGAAAAACTCCTTACATTGTTACCACCCCAGTCGTTTAAGTACCCGCCCCAATGAAGCGCAGAGTTAAACTGACCATTGATATGATTGTCTATAGATTCAAATATATCAATTTCTGCCCCGCCTCTGCCGGTGGCACCATGTTGCAGGCTGGAAGCATCAAAGGTTAAGTTGCGGTTCATAAGCCAGAATGCACCCCATGTGCCTTGCTTGTTGTGCTGATACGCACTTGGGAACCTAATACGCGCTTCGTAATAACCAAAGGCATGTTCAAAGGTTTTTTGCGTAAAGTTTTGATTAATGGTGCGCATTGCACCCGATATAATTGTGTTATATGTGGCACGCTCGCGAGCGGCTTCGTTTTCAAACCAAACCCAGGCCGGCCTATGCTGCTGAACCTGTGCAGGGGTGGCTAACCGATAAGAAAGCACCATTTGGTCGTTTCTGAAAAAAGATTCGCTGTTCATCCATATAGACATATCCTGCCTAAACAGGGTTCCCGGCCTTAAAAAGGCGGTTGTAGAATTGTTGCTAAAGTCTTCGAAGAAAACAAGACGTGCGTCTTCTACGGCAGAACCCGTTGGTTCAAAGTTTACCGTAACATGCATGTTGTCCCCTTCGTAGCGGGAGGTAACAGATGCAACGCCCTCTGTTGGCAAGCCAACGACTTGGGCATATGTTGCGCCAATTTCGGAGAAGCTAGGAGGCACATTGGCACCAATAACGTTTGCCCACATATTTGCCGGCGGCCTTGCAGAATCCCAGTTTGGCGGTGTTACAGCGGTTGCAGGTTCCATGATAATTTCTACACTGTAGGCTGTATTTGGAAGGAAGTAACGCTCTACCGCCGGATACCATACAAATGTAAGGTAGTAGCCATAGCTATGGGCGTTGATGGTAGGGTCTGTCATTAACGGGCGAACAGACCACCTGTACAAGCTGGTTGGGAAATGGCCCGCTACCGGCGTAGCAATAGACCTTACTCCAAATTGAAGGTGAGAAAAATCTGTTTCAAGTGCTGCGGCATAGTATTCCGATACACTTTCATAGACGGGATACTCGTCGTCCTCGTCTTCCGGTATAGCTTCGTAAGTAGGGTATTCGTACCCCTCGCCTTCATCTGTTGGAGCTTGATAAAGGTACTCATAGTCGTAACCTTCGACTGGTTCCGCATTAAGAGGCATTGGCGGCACCATACCCAATACTAGGGCAAATGCCAGGAATAAAACCAACAACCTCATGCTGCGCGTACATTTCTGCATTCTGTTTCCTCCTTAGTTTTGCTATTGTGAGTATAGCCATAGAATAGTTTGGCCAACAGACTATACCCATCAATACTTACAAACATTCCGCAAGCAAATACTCGTGCATTGTATAACATGCGGAAATATTCTTGTCAAGAATTTTTGCACATGTGATTATTGCTGCATAAAAATAAAAGCATCACCATTGCAAAATTACACGTAATGGCGATACTTTTTTTTGTTGCTATACGCGATAAACTAAAAATCAAACGGTTCCGGTACCGAAGCATACATCTCCATAAACTCGTCACCGGTCATGGTTTCTTTTGTAAATAAGAACTCTGCAATTTGCCGCATTTTTTCCTTGTTATTCTCTAGCAAGGCAACAGCTTTACTATAGCATTCGTCTAAGATTTTGCGTACTTCTTCGTCCAGTGCTGCCCCTGTCCGCTCAGATACATTCATGACAGAGCGCCCATCAAGATAACGGTTTTGCAGGCTTTCCAGCCCCATCATACCAAATTTTTCGCTCATGCCATACATACTTACCATAGAACGTGCCATACGGGTTGCTTTTTCGATATCATTAGATGCACCAGTGGTCTGCACATTAAATTCCACTTCTTCCGCGGCACGCCCCGCAAGGCACACGACGATTTCGGCCAAAAGTTCGTCCTTGGTTTGAATAAAGCGTTCTTCGTCCGGGGCGGCAAGTACATACCCCAGCGAGCCTTTGGTGCGCGGTATAATTGTAATTTTTTCAACAGGCTTTTTATCCTCTTGTACCGCACGTGCCAACGCGTGGCCCACCTCGTGAAAGGCAACAATGCGCTTTTCCTTTTCCGTCATTATGCGGTCTTTTTTTTCTTTGCCCGCAATAACCACTTCCACAGCCTCCAGCAAATCCTCTTGATGCACTTCGTTACGCTTCATGCGTACAGCGTGCAGGGCGGCTTCGTTAATCATGTTCGCAAGGTCTGCGCCGGCACCGCCCGGCGTTATTTTGGCGATGCGCATAAGGTCTACGGTTGGGCTCATTTTCACTTTTTTTGCATGTACTTTTAGTATATCAAAACGGCCTTTAAGGTCGGGGAGTTCTACATTTATGCGGCGGTCGAAACGGCCGGGGCGAAGGAGCGCCTTGTCCAGCGTTTCCGGGCGGTTGGTTGCGCCAAGAATGACTACACCCTTAGATGACTCAAACCCATCCATTTCCGCCAAAAGCTGGTTAAGCGTTTGCTCGCGCTCGTCGTTGGAACTCATTTGGTTATCGCGGCTTTTACCGATTGCGTCAATTTCGTCTATAAAAATGATACATGGGGAATTTGCCGCCGCCTGCTTAAATAAATCGCGCACGCGGGACGCACCCACGCCCACAAACATTTCAACAAAGTCTGAACCGGACAGCGAAAAAAACGCCACATTCGCCTCGCCGGCAACGGCTTTTGCCAGTAACGTTTTGCCCGTACCCGGTGGGCCAACAAGCAATGCACCCTTTGGCTGCACCGCGCCTATGGCCGTGTATTTGTCGGGGTTGTGCAAAAAGTCTACAATTTCCATCATGCTTTCTTTTGCTTCTTCCTGCCCCGCAACATCTGCAAAGGTTACGCCTGTTTTCTTTTCCATGTAAACTTTGGCGTTGCTTTGCCCAAAAGACATAAAGCCGCCTTTGCCGCCGCCCATCATGCCGCCCATGAAACGCCGCATAATGAACATGAGTATGACTATGAACAAAATAATCATGCCAAAGTTAAGTACCATGTTCAAAATCCAGTTGTTGTTTACGATAATGGAAGCAAACTCTACACCGTGATATTCCAGGCGTGCAACCAATTCTGCATCGGGCACGCGCCCGGTATAAACCGTGCGCGCTTGAATGGCACGCTGTTCTCGTGCCTGGGCATTTGAGCCTGCTATCGCGTTTATCAAATTGTTGGTGATAGGAGCAGCTTCTTCGTCCGAAGGGTAATCTGTGGCCGTTTCTGTCTCGTAATATTCCGCACCTTCTGGTGTTAGAATTACTCTAAGCCTGTCCGAGCGCACTTCTACACGCTCTACTCTGCCTGCTTCCAGATACTCTATAAATTCGTTATAGTCGATTTCTCGGGTATTGTTGCCGCCAAGGTTGCCTATAAACATATAGCCGAGTACTAAAATGGAGACAATCAGGAGGATTGTCATCATGCCGCCTGGTGGCCTTACTGGCGGTTGGGGGTTGTTTTTGTTGTTTTTGTCGTTTTTATTGTTGTTCAATGCTTCACCTCTGAATTCTAATCCTAGGGGACGCTGTCCCCTGCCACCCCTGCAAGGGCGCTGCCCTTTGAACCCGCAAGGGGGGAACCCCCTTGACCCCCAAAGGTGGGGGGCTAGTAGGGAGGCGTTACTT
>Ga0123355_10005510_pt1 | contig 18563 bp, 18 predicted proteins | sample TergutEmb28metaG_3_FD_89872 | JGI IMG/M metagenome (GOLD analysis project Ga0123355, IMG submission 89872) | Embiratermes neotenicus P1 segment gut microbial communities from Petit-Saut dam, French Guiana - Emb289 P1 | ecosystem: Host-associated > Arthropoda: Insects > Digestive system > Gut ... | reverse complement strand
TGCAAGCTGTGCATTTGAGCTTCTGAAGTATGTATATATTTCAAAATGCTGTTTTTGCTGCACAGGGATAAGGAAACTGATATTTCCACTATTTTTGATTATTTTTTTTTTGCCACAGGTATTATGATTTCAAGATTTCATATTTCAGTGTGATTGTAGACAGCATGCTTTATTTGCAAAAGAAACTCATTTGTGAGTCACTTTTACTTCTTAGACAATGTGAATTAATATGTTAGGCCTTGAAATGGCTGTTTTCAGCACATCACATTTAATATGATGTCCAGAGTGACTGAGCTTCAGCCACAGGTTGTGTGACTCAGTAGGGACTCATTTTTCTGACATAATGTTGAGAAGGGGGGAAAAAACAGTGCAGCACAAATAATTTTTGAGACATAGTTGAATAATAAAGCTGTATAGTTTAAATGCAATGTATGTAGGAAAAAAATTACTGGTGGTACGGTGCATTCTGGTGTATTTGACCTTTGCGTCAGCGCTAATCTTTCATCGCCTTGTCTACTGGTGATTATAAGTGTTTAAAGTGAAGTGTACTTTCTACCTTTCTTTTGCTGTGGAACATACTCACACATCTCAGAAAAGTTGTTAATGTTATTTTATGTTGTTCCTCAAATCAGGCATACATTTTGGTGTTTGCTTAATAGGTATGTTGCATAAGTCATTGTAATTAATTTAAGATATAGAAGAGCCTCACAGGGACAAATACAAGAAAACTACACGTGTCTGGAATTATGTTGCCAGCTGTACACTTACATCAGTTCTGGTTGCATACTTTTAAAATTTTAAGCCCTTGATTTTTATTGAAGGAAGGGTACATTCACAATCTGACAGGAGTGATTTTTTTTATCTCTTCGTTCTTTTGTGATAATCTGCAAGTATGTCACCCTTTTCATCCTTTACCAAGTTAGCTATAGATTGGTATCCCTTCATAAATTAATTATGCCTTTATGAAAATATCTAATATTCTTGTTCTTACTGTTTGTTTCAAGCATACTCAATTTACCTTTCATATATCCTGTCAGATTTCATAAATGTACTATTTCATCTTACTTCAGGTAATTTGGCCTGGATCCTGTAACTATCAAAATTTAGTACCCTATCTTGAATCTGAAAATTTTGAACATTTGGACTTTTGTAGAAACATAAATTTATTGAAGAATTGTTATCAAGCTGCATTCAGCATGGTAAATGATGAAGGGGGTGATTCCTTAATTTATTTTAGTAATTGCTTTTTCCGTCCTCTGTTTTGTGTATCTGATGATTGTGTATTCCATTCTTTTATGAAAAATGAAAATTCATTTGTTCCAAATATTTCTTGTGAGCTACATAGTTTGAATACCACATTATTTTAGGGGTTCATAGTTATGAAATGATGTGTCTTTCAGTTGGAACGAATGGACCGAAGGGAACAAGAGATGAAGAAACAGAAATCAGGTGGGTGGTTCAGTGGCTGGTTTGGAAGAAGCTCACAGGTCAAAGAAGAGGAGGAAGCCCTTACAGCTGCTGCAATAGGTCAGGTTTCTCAGCCACTTGTATTTACAGTATTCTGGTGTACGTTACATTACTTCTTCTAAAGTTCCAGCTCTTATTCACTGAATTACTGTTAGAACCACACGAGTTAAATTGCAGAATCTTTCTAAAGCTTATTAAATTCCAAAAAACAGTTGCAAGTTCTCAAATGTGATTTATTTCTTGTGGGACATGACAAAAATCAAAATGAGCATTTGGAACACAAATAGGTAATCAAGCTACTTAATGATTCATATAAATGGATTTACTGGTTCCTGTGGCTACCTTTGTTGTAGATCTTACTCCTTTATTATTCATTACTGTCATCCCCGGTATGTACATTTTTTTTCCCTTTAGAACAAGTTAAACATGTCATATACCAGTTAAGTTTCTAATTCATGTTGTGGATTTATTTGTTATATATACAGTTCCTTAATGTAATAATGTATGTGTATCAACATGAATGTGTCATTTTGTTATGGCAGTTAATTATACAGGCCAAAAATATTATGAAATGGATCACTGTGTACACACGTTGCATTTACTCTTATATTCCAGTCGATACGGCTCTCCTATACAATGTCAAACTGTAAAGTTCTGGGACTGATACTATCACAAAAAATATGCTTTGGCACTCCATACAGTATTAACTGATTTCTTCTGTTGTTATGACCAGCAGGGAGTAATTGAAAAAAAAAAAGTTCTTGCTCACAGTGAATGAACATTAATTTTTGTTTCAAACTAAGGGAAACAGCTACAGAACACACACATAATGCTTGAAACTGTTTGTAGAAATGAAGCTGTATCTTGTATGTGTGCCTTTGGTTGGTTTAAAAGATACAGTGGGATGTGAGGATGTTGAAGGTGATGCAAGAAATGGGCAGCTGTTGACTGCTTGAAATATGGAAACACTTGCCAAAGTTCTTGAACTGGTGGGCAGAGATTGTTGACCCTAAAATTGATGGAGCTTCACCTGAAAGTTAACGAGGGTATAATTATTAGATTGTTCATGAAGACATTTTTCAGTTCCCCAAAAAATGAAAACTGTCCTCAAAAGAAGAAGCTCTCAGGACACTGTATACATCGTTAAGCATGTAATTGCTTTATTTACATGCAGTTGCATTGGATGACTTTGATGACTTTTTTTGTGCATCTGTTATTAAGATGTAAAAAGTGTGTTGCAGACAAGGGAGATTACACACAAATGTGTATCTGTTCTTGTAGACTGAGTCCTAGAACTTTATTGTTTGACCTTATGTATATATCATCCATGCAGGTACCAAACATGAAATAATGTTTTACACAATCAGTAATTTATTACCAAAACCTCAGCTTGTTTGGATGGAATCTGACCATCATAAGGGGTGTTCTTTTACATACATGAAGCTTACAAAAGTTTTGCATGTTATATTACAGTTTCAGATTGTAAGCAGCTATTGACTAATTGCCTGTTTGACATTTAACTGTCAAGAGCTTATTAAAAGAGTTGTGTTAATCTAACCACCATTGTCAGGAATGTCAAAGGGAGTCTTATTTCTGTATGTGCATTGAGAATGTCTTGAGAATATCCCTTGTTTTCCATATATATTTGTATATACTTTTTGAAAGAAGTCCTAAATTACAGCCTTGCAGTAATATTTTTAGGATGTCTGTTGTGTTATTTATACTGTTATACTTATGGCTGGTGCTGAGTTTGTGATGAGCCAAGTTTACTTTTTCTGATTTGAACCAGTTGTCATGTATGTCTTCTTCAAATCTGATTTTGAATTTTTGTCCTGTCCAGTGTTTATTGTTTTGCTTGTCATACATTCCATCTATACACATCTGATTTAGTAGGTAGAATCAAACTAAACATGTGTGTATATTTATTTTCAGCAAAAAAATTTGAAGATGCCATGACACCTGAAGAGAAATCAAAATTGTACCGTGCAATTGACTACCAAGAGAATTCAAAGCCAACGCAATACCCTAAAACATTTGTTGAAATTAGCTTGAGTTTTGTGCTGAAATGTTTGGCAGTGGAAGTGTGGGATGATGCCCTAAATATCCCTCAGGTACTGTGCATTGAACTGAAAGGAGTTGCCAGTCATATTGAGCAACGCCCATCAGCTGAAGCTATAAGGTAAATCAGTGTGCATGTCATATACATTCATGTCTGTATATATGAAAGTTTAACAGTATATGAGGTGTCAAGCATTTTATAAATAACAATAATTTTAACATAATTGTGTCCAAAAATTATCATATGAGTATGGTTGCAGGTATGTTAATTGTAAATAGTGTACCCTCTATGTATTTATATTGTCATAATAAATGGTAATTTTTGTTTAATGCCTGGTAAGGTATTATTCCTTTAATTACAGCTGGTCTGAAGTAACAGTCTTCTTTTAACCCCGTGGAGCCTAACAATGACTAGCTATCACACTGCTCAAAAAACAGAGGATGACTAGTCATCGCCCAGAACGTGTCAAGTATGGCACTCTTTGCACAGCCCTCTGCCGTTGTAAAGTGCTTTGATGTACATAGCTGTCTCCATTTGAGTGCAAAGGCAATTTTTTCTAATCAGAATTATAGTATTCTTGCACCATATGTTTAATAGTTCACAACATTATGGATTCGTTTTTAATGTTGGACATGTATGTACTCTGTGTATGTTATAGAGTATTGATGCAGATACAAGGATTCACAGTATTTGGACTGAAACAGGATAGCACTGTACCTCAGCTGGTTACATCCAAGGAACAGGACAGCAAAGCTCTTTTAGTTGTTCTGTTTGAAAAACATCCTCTGGATGAGACATGTGATCAAAGGATCCACGTAACTTCAAAATCTCTAAAAGTGGTTTATGATGCTCACACTATCAACAAGGTGGTGGATGTGTTTAGGGCACCAAGGGAAGTGCATTTGGACAAGTGAGTGCTTGACTTTTCAACCCTTGTAGTACCAGGACCAGTAGACTTATATTAACAGAATTTTCAACAGGTTAGCACAAGGTTCCATTTTTTAGTTGCTGTTTCCATTTTGATAGGTGACTTCAATTATATTTTACTGCACACACTTTTGTGCGTTGAGACTGAATGTAGATATATGTGTGTAGTTCAAGAAATAAAAATTCAGACTTCCATCACCAGTATTAAGTATAGAATAATTTGTTTACTCTTGAAATTTAAAGCCTTTTTTGATATAATTTTGTGTTGAATGGTAATTAGTTACATATGCTTTAGAGAAGATTGATGCTTGCTTGTATAGTCCAAGAAGAGTATGTTGCATAGAAGAAATAGTTGCATTTGGTAGAGGAAAGAGTGATAGGAATAGTGGATCAGTTGGAGAAATGGTGTTGTGATGTGGGTAGAACTGTCAGTAGAACCTGCTGCAGGAAGGAGAGTGAAAATGAAGAAGTGGGAGGAAGGAGCAAATGAAGGAACTAACAGTGAAAGAGAGCTAGCTGAAGATAGTGAGAAGGAAGGGGGTTGGTAGAGTAATGTATCCCCACAGGAAGTTTTTCTCTGTTCATTCATGCAGTGCATGAGAGGTTTCCATGACCCGCTCAGGACACAGCCATTTTCCCCGTTCTTGTTATTTTGATGGAGCTCAGTTTTGGCTGCCTCCGTGAAGATTGGGACTGTGTGTTTGGATTTGGTGGAGAAGATATTTGTGTCTTGGACTATGGTATGATGCTCACTATTGATGCTAAGCTCTGCCATTGCTGACTTGTCCAGCTGTTCAAGGCACATGTGCTGCTGGTGATCTTTTATCCTTGTTGTGGTAGCATCTGGTCTGCCCAATATAAACCTGGCCATACTTGCAGGAACTGTTTTACATACATTTTTGCAAAGGTGAGGCAGGCACACACATGCAGCTTGCTAATAGGGTTATGGAAAGGGACTCTATTTCTTCAAAACTATAAAAGGGAAGTGGACATGAGCCTGACATCAGGACCATGATTGATAAAGGGAGTGTGAAGAACGGTTCCATAGATGTATGTTCATACTATATCACACAGTGCTAGAAGATGGTAGGGTCACGTGGTTTGTGGTGGCTCACAATTTGTTGTCGTCTTGAAGATATAAACACTAAATAAACATAAACAGTTTAATATGCCATGTATTTCTGAAAAATGCATACTAATGTTGTGTGAAACTGATTGATATTTATCCATAATAGTGTAGTCTATATATGGTTCACATATTCATGCATAGAAAATCCACTTATTTAGTTACTAAACTGGCAAGAATGCATTCTTTGAGCATACTTGTGCTTTCTATTGATAGAACTTTAGAAGTGAGCACTTTATGTGGTAGTTCACACATTGAAATATTTTTCTGGAAATTGTAGGAAACAAATTTTGACTTTCCTAAATACTGCTGATTGTCATTTTAATATTTCACTGTACCATATATATATATATATATATATATATATATATATATTTGCTTGCTAAGAAGCAAGGCTCTATATTAATGTTGCCAGGCCCCTGCTTTAATTTTACATTGAGTTATATGTCTTTGGTGTTTGTGGTGTATCTTGAATTGCTCCACTCTTCTTATTGGAAGGTTGACATTTTTCTGAGTCTAAATATATTAGTTTCTGAACTTTATTCTTTCATTTCAGTTTTTACCAGCATTGTTCATTGTACAGCAGAACTGTTCATGCTGTTAGAACCAGCTTACTTTGACTGTTGCTCCCTCTGCTTATTACCATTGACATGCAAAGTACAATGACTGATAGAGTCATGTACCCACTTGAAAGACCATGTGCTATTGACTGAGTTCAGTTTTGGCATGGAATTTCTAGCGGCAACTAGAAAGGTGACTTACTGAACAGGTAGAATGTGTTTTACTTTGTGTTTTATTTTAAGGCTGCAAGCCACTGCTGAGTCAAAGCTGGCTGACATTAAGGAGAAGTCTGCTACAGGTTTACAGCATGCTATCCAGCAGCAGACCATCTTGGATCTGAATGTAGATCTGCAAGCCCCTTACATTATTGTTCCTCATGGTGGCCTCTATTCTGGGTAGGTGGCATACTTCAATTCATTTTACGTAACTGGTCTACGAACCACACCATTTGAAAAAAGGAATTATCACATTGAAGTTTTGAAGAAATATACATAAATTTACAGTTTTCAAGTCAACAGAATATATTTCATTCCTTTTCTCAAGAATGGTAATTAATTTATATATTTTTTAAAATTGAAATTGAGTAAGTGGAGACTTAATAACTGAGTCCTGTATGTGTTTAAGAAGTCACTTTTTCACACTGTTTAATGAAATGTAAGTTTCTATCACCATTAACACATGTAGTCACACACATCGTTTGTATAATGAAATATCATTCTGTAGTCTTTCAAGTGCAATTTCATTGAAAAGCAGCAAAACGCAAAAGAAAATTTTAAATTCGTATATCTGGGCACATAACAGAATTACTGGTAACAAAATTGTATCTTGAGTGGTGTTGGATAATGCAAGTGTATAATTTATAATTAAGCATATAAGGGAATTTTTGGATTGTGTGCATTGTATGTTCATGTTCATGTTATATATTCCATATACGTGGTATGAACTATAATATGCACTTGTAAGTGTGAGGTGTTTGGACTTTCCAGATCTTTTACAAAATTAGGGAAGTGCCCTGCAGGCATGTATTTTAACCATTTGACGCCTAATGACCACTATAGTGGTCGTATCGCACCGCTAACCTCTAAACGTTGCATTTTCTATATTTATTCAACAAATATGGGTACTGAATATTTTAAAAATGGTATATACTCTCCGCTTTTTTCTCTTCAAAATTCAGTTTGTTTCATAATTCTAACTTATTTGGTTCCTGTTTTATTCACATTTTATATACAAGGTGTGCTAAAATTTAAAAAATAATTCCGGCACCAAAAGGTTAATTTACCTTGTTTATGTAGATATCTGTTTTAAACCTAGGAATTATTTAATATTTGAGGCTGTTGTATGATTTTGAGATATACTAATGACAAAAGCACTGAGTTAATTGGCACAAGTGGTCTTTAAAAATGCTATTTGTAGAAAGTAATGAAACACCTTTTGTTTTGTGTTGTAATACTGAAAAATGGCTATGTAAGTAAACGTGTGTCATAGTACAGAGGATTATTTTCTGTTATTGTCTGCAGGAAGGAGAATGTTCTGGTTGTCAACTTGGGTAGTGTCAAGGTCACCTCTTTACCCCGGGACCGTACCTCTCCAAGCATCCAAGCATTACACAGTCAAGGAACTTCACAGGAAGAGATAATGCAAGCTATGATATCTCAGAGTTATGACCGTTTCAGGTTAAACCTAGAACAAATGCAGGTTTGTGCAACAGGTTATCTTCATTTTAAGTGGGTTTTAGTTTTCAGGTTTTTAATTGGTTTTCTTAATGCCAGTTTGTCTCATAGAATTGACTGCATTTTGATTGTTCTGTAGTTTCATAAAGCACATCTGAAAACATTTGAGTCTTTAAAATCTGCTAGCAAATATGGTCTACTCAAACACAACACATAAACTCTGTATGTTCGTTGTTTATTTTCCACTACAAGTTTTGGTCATACATATTGACCATCATCAGGTAGAATACAGGTACAGAAGGAAAAGTGTTACCAGAAGAGGCCTCTTGTGTATCACTTTTCCTTCTGTACCTGTATTCCACCTGATGATGGACAATATGCCTGACCCCATTTAGTGGAAATTAGATGAACTCTTAGAGTTTATGTGTTTTGTTAGTGTGGACTGTTTTTGCTAGTGAGTGATGAATGCAGTGGAATGGTATTGCTCAAATTCCTTAAAATTTAATTTCCAGAAGTTATGTTCAGGTTGGGAATGGAAGACAATTTTATTTTGTATGTAACTGAGTAGAAAACTTATATTTTCGGTAATTGCTGAACAGTTGCATTAACACATGTCAGAAGCATGGTTCAGTTTTCTTACAAATTCTTTCATAAACCATTTGAGATAATTAAAACAAATTTTGTGGAAATTTGTCAGCTCATAACTTGAGAAGTGTTGGAACATTTAATGCTATTTTTAAAAGAGTAAAAAGTGAGAACTCGAAAAAGGAAAATGTAGAGCTTACTCATTTTATTTGAAATCAAAATTTTAGGTTGCTATGAGTTTGTCTTTTATACAAGTAGTGAAATATACTTGACACTGTGAGAAATATTGTGCAGTGATTAACACAGTGGTCACTAGATATGATGCTCTGGGTGACCCTACCTGGGGACTGGCTTCAAAATTGTGTTCAACCTGGATGTGCACAATGGTGGGAAATTTGAAGAAAAGATACCTTAGAAATCTGTAGAGCTTCTGTGATTTTAATACATATGTCCCCATAGTGCTTGTCCCCTGAAGATGATGGCGCAATGATTCTTTGAAATGTCAGTAACTGTGTAGCAGTTCATATGGTATAACATCCCAGAAGCCTTATTTGGATTTTTGTTAGTAAATTTTTATATTCAAATTTCTTTTGTTCCTGATTTTATTGTGTAGGTTCTAGTGGCAACTGGTGAAGAAAATTGGGAAGATGCTCTGACCAGAAACATAGTGACACCTATGCATTTGCTGCATCCAACGAACTTGATAATTCAGTTGGACAAGTGTCTCATTACAGACGATCCTCGACTCCCAAAACTGAAGATTACTGGCACACTTCCTAATGTGGCAGTAAATATTACAGGTAACTTTTCTCTTAAGCACATTTATGTATAATGTTTTTGTACACATCTGTCAGAATTGTAAGGTGTGTGGTATATAGACATATAGAGTCCTGTCATGTAGAAAACTTACTACTGCTATTAAAGGAAAATTTTCCTTTGTCCCTATCACCCTTGCACACTCCCTCCTTATCTTTTGACTTACACAGGGAATGGGGAAAGGTCTGTTGACTGGTGAACAGAATGTTGAAAGGTGGGGTCTAAGTTACAAATTTAGGACATGTTGAGTGTAATCATCATAATGCTTGGCCATAAGCAGTTTGGACTTATTCTTGCATTTCTAAGTTTAATGCTTCTCTGTGTTATCTAATATTGGTTAAATAATAGAGAAGTGGCGAAACCATTTTATATTCACAAGCAATTAAAAGTTAATTGTAGTGTCAAATACAGGTATCCATTGACATAGACAACATTTCTATTCTGAGGGCAGTTGTGTAACTCACTATTTTGGTACTTAAAAATTGTTGTTGCTTTTGTGGTTACACCTGGGAGTAATTTTTCTATATACTGTGATTTCCTCTACCATGCTTATGTTCCTGTATCGTTTCTCTTTTATCCCCCAAAATGTCTTCTGATATATCCATTTGATTCTACTTAGAGCTGTTGTCTTTTAGATTCGTGGTCATAGTGTATATGAAATAATACATCCCAGCTGCTTGTATGAACTCACCAGTTCTATCGTATTTACACTTTTAGAAATTTGTAGTGTTTTGATGATTATTTTTTATTGGCAAGAATGGGAGTTATAGAAGGAACAGTGTTTCTTGAATTACTTGATGATATGTGTAGTAACAGACTTAATATAGATAGATATTTCTGTTTTTCCAGATGACCGATTGCTGGCTTTATTAACTCTGTTTGCCAGCATTTCCATCCCATCAGATGATGAACCGCAGCCCCTTCAGGTAATTTAAAATGTGGGCACAGAGCATACAAATATATGAAAAGTAGGAGATTTAATTGTACTTTGTTAGATTTTAGGTTCTCACAGCGGTGCTGATGAAGGTTCAAGTCATATGGGATATGATGACGTGTTCATTGGTAAATGGTTACCAACATTTTGAAGGCGTGTTCTTTCTCCGTCCTTAGGGTCTACGTAGCCCAAGAAGAATGGACTTCTCAGACCCTGGTATCAGCTCCTCCAAATAAATATTTGTAACTATTTACCAATAATTATAGCATCATATTCCAGAAGACTGAATAAATGTAATTGTTTGTAAACATAGTTGTATGTTGGTGCCCGAAAATTATTGGTTGATTTCAGAAAAATCACTGTGAAGAAATGAATTTTAATGTGCATTTGATGTTTCAAACAGTGCAGTGAACATGGTGATGAAGTATAACCTTTGAGGAAAGGACATTTCTTGCTTATTTATGTGTGCAGATTAGTCTCTTGTGAAGAAAGGCTGTGTTTTCTTTCTCTCATTTCTTTTCCATGATTCATTCTTTGTTATGCTGAGAAATAAAGTGAAAACTCAATCCATTTTTTTCCGGAAGGGAGCGTGGAGATCAAGTGTTAAATTCACGAAAATTACAGTTTTGAGACAAGCATTAAATGTGTTAGAAACATGAGGAAACAAAAAATGAAAATTTTATGTTATGTACTGCAGCCTACAAAAAATTATAAACCATTAAGAAGTAATGTTAATACCTTTGTGCAGATAACTTTTTCCTAAACATGTCTGTAAGTGACAACTACATGGTTTGCAGCCATAATTTTTGTACAGTACACCACCTACTTCAAGTTCAGAGTGTTCTGTTTGTCATGCCCAGTGGTGTTATACACATGAAAAAGGCCTGCTCAGCTATTATGTGGTGTAGGCAACTTGGCAAAATTTGGTCTGCTTTTGGGCAACATAAAAATGAATACACAGTAACGAAGAAGAATAAGTATATGTAGCATCGTATGTATAATTTTATCTGCGCATTTTTACGTATTTCATATGTAATAAAAATATCCTGATAGTATGAAAAATTGTAAAGAATGTAGTGCATAATGTAGGCTAATGGGATGGCTGTTCTTAGTCATTTTTAAAAGGAATTGGTACTATAGTGTATGTGTCCATAATTAAACATCTGATCAGTTTTCCAATTTACTTTGGTATTCTGTCTTGGCTTTGCAAGGGAAAGGTTTAAATGACTCTCATTTTGAATGTCTTCTCAGGCAAAATAACACTGTGTTATATGAAACATACTGCCCATGAATTATGGGTTGAACGGCCTTGGGATAAAAGGATGATTTTTCAGTTTTATCAACAACATGGGTTTCTGTGAAACTTGTCACTGGTTCAAGATCACATTTGTCATCCTCTTCCTCCTCCCCACTGCTGCACACTAATGACTGTGACACAGGTTATCTGTGCTGAGAACTGGCAAGTTCATTACCTACAACTATCTAAGAACTGAAATTTACATCCTTATCAGCATCTAGTCATATCCAGTTCTCGTGGAACCTCATATGTGCGAAGTAGGGTGGACAATGCTCAAATTTTACATTTTGTAGAAGTGATGGTAATAGAATAACAATGAGTTACACAGCTTTTACATGTGATACCTAGTGGCAAGCAGACACAATGTTTGTGAAACAGTACTGTACTAAGAGTTGTAGAACATAGTTCACAGGTTTGCCACTTGGTAACCAAGCCTCTCCATCATTCCCATTAATCAACCATCATTCACACTTGGCTGGTGCATGGTAACATTTTGTAAGTTAATAGTAATTACTGGTAGAGGCAAGTTATGACTACTGTACATTACAAAAACATCATGTTCCTTCCACTAAATTTGTCTCAAAAACAACATTCCAAGAATGTTGCTGGTCAGGACCAAGTATCTTGAACAAATGCTATGGGAAAACAACACTTCTAGGAACCATACATCTGATATTATACAGTGTTTATGTAGGCAATTTTTTGGTACCAGAAAAAATGAACAATGCTTAAGGGAAAGTAAGAAGTATGGGAACAGTAAATAGAGGTTTTACTGTATATTCAGTGGTAATGTGGTGCATCGTATGTGCTTAGGTATCCAGCATGGTTTCTTGGAAGCTTGCTGATATAGTCTATAATACTGATTCTGTTGCATTTATGGGTATTTGGTCATAAGTGACACTGATTTTTGTATTATGTGCATGAAAGATAAATGTTACTTCTTGTTTTTTGCTGTAGTGCAATTCATTCCTCCAAATAATAATTGCAGTCCTATGGAAACTTGAAAAGACATTTATTTCTTAAAACTGTGTATTATCAGACAAGGGGAAAACAGATTTTTTAAGCTTATGGGCTCAGCAGTTTGTGAACACTTGAAAACAATGTTGCAGTAGTTGTAGAACTTAGAAATGATTTGTTTAAGTACTGTCCTACCATTCTCTTCAGGATCTTGATATAGGAAGTGTAGGGGGTATACATAATACAGTATGTAAGATTACACAGTTTTTAGCTACCATGAATAACATAGATGTGTAGGGTGCTGAGGAAGATATTTGGACCTAAAAGGATGGAAGTAACAGGACAGTGGAGAAACTTGCAGAGTGCGATGCTTCATGATTTTTGCTGCTCGCCAAAGATTATTCAGGTGGTCAAATTAGGGAGGATGAAATGGGCGTAGCATATAGCATGTATGGAGGAGAAGAGAGTGCATACACATTTCTGGTGGGGAAGCCTGGAGGAAAGAAACCACTTGGTAGACATAGCGTAAATGTGCAGTGCTGAAGACGTGTGGCTTGATGGTGGAAACTAATCATTTAATGCAGAATTTATATAAGATATTGTTCTAGTGTGGAGAATGTCAGTTCAAGTACAGAATTACAAAGGAGGCTTACCGTTTTAAGATGTTTTCCTGCTTAACCTTTTGACGCCTAACGACGACTATAGAGGTCGTACCGCACCGCTAACCTCTAAATATTGCATTTTGTATATTCAACAAATATAGGTACTGAATAATTTAAACACGGTATATACTCTTCGTTTCTTCCTCTTCAGAATGCAGTTTGTTTCATAAGTCTAAAGTATTTGGTTCCTGTATTATTCACATTTAATATACAGGGTATGCTAAAATTAAAAAAATAATTCCGGCGCCAAAAGGTTAATAAGCCAGATTTGTTTAGTTTTTCCAGAAACATCTTGAGAGATCAGTATATTCTAACAAATTCACTTTATGGTACAACACACATGACATACATAAACTCATACATGTTTTGGCACCTTGATGCTCTACTTTGTGTTGAACACTTGTCAGTTGGATTATGGTATTTGTTCTTGTTAACAGGAATCTGTCTCCAGAAGCTCCAGTATGTCTGTAATGAACAAGTTCCTAGACCTGCCTGGTGATCTGAATAAAAGAATGCACACTTCCACAGCCATGCAGCCTGCTTTGGAAGATATTGATTTAGTACAGTTTACTGAACTGGAATTAAATTTTCAGATGGGAGGTATTTATCAGTTTAGTTTTTAATATAACTTAAAGCGCGGTGTGAACGGAATATGGGGTCCATCACAAAAATAAAAAGACTGGCTTTGTAACTGGGGAACCAACAGTGGGAGAGAAAAAAAGAACAGACAGTATTTGTCCTTGAAGTATGTGCTCGCAGTGTGACATGCTTCATCCTGTTCACTTCACATGGTAACAGTGGATGAGTGTTTTAGTACCGATGTGTTGTTGAGCCCGGTTGGAAAATATCTGATTCAAGAAATGACCAGTGAGTTAACATCAAGTTTCTTGTCAAACTTAAGAAATCCACAATGGAAACTTGTATATTATTGCCTGAGGCTTACAGTGAAGATTGTTTGTCTTGTCCATGCGTTTTTGAAAGGCACAAACAATTTTCAGATGGCAGGAAAAGTGTGATAGATGACTACCTAGATCATCCATGCACATCAGTTACCACAAACAACATTGAAGGAGGGTGAGATTTGTTTCAAAAAGACCATAGGTTGGGTGTTGGAGCAATATCTGAGATGTTTAGTTTTGACAGGAAAAGTGTTTGATGCATTTTAACAGATGAATTGAACATGAAAAAGGTCCGTGCAGAAATGATTTCAAAAATGCTATTGGCTGAACAAAACTTCAGAAGGAATTGTATTCTGACCATTTGCAGCGCACTCAGAATGAACTGGATTTGTTGAAATTGGGAATTGTGATGAGACTTGGATATTTACCTAACCTGGAAACAAAATGACATTCATTGCACCCAAGTCACCAAACTCTACAAGAGCAAAATAAGTTTGCACATGTCATTCGAACATCAAGGCCATGGCCATTGTTTTCTTCGATATCCAGGGTGTTGTGATGGAAGATTGGGTTCCCAGTAGCCAGACTGTCACTCAACACTATTATATTTAAAAGCTGACTAAATTGCATGAATAAGTGAAAATGAAATGGCCAGAATTGTGGAGAAATAGGGTTGATTTTTTATTAGGTCAATGTGCCATCCCATAATGGTTTGTCTGTAATGCAGTTTTTAGCCAGTAAAAACATTCCTGTGCTTGCTTACCCCCTTGTTCGCCTGATCTTGCGCCCTGTGACTTCTTCCTTTTTACAAAAATCAAATTCATGCTTCAAACAGCCAATTTTTATGTTGGGAGAAGAGGTGAGAGCAAAAATGACATCTCCTGAACAATCTTACAGAAAATGATCTGCTCCTTTGCTTTTAACAGTGGCAGCATCAAATAAAAAGTTACAGCATCAGTCTCATTATTTTTGTGTCCAAACTTGTAGAGCATGATTCAGCGATTTAAATACAGAGCATTTATACAGCACCCTTGAAACACAAATTTAAACCTTGAATCTAAAGTGCAGTTGTATGGCGTTATTTTTGGATGCTTGCTCTTTTATTGTTACCTGCATGTTCCAGAAATTATTGTGCCACTATCATTGAAATAAAAGATCTCTTACTTCTGACTAAATGAAATGAATGGGTCTGAAACTGAAGAATTATTATGTTAAACTAAAAATTGAAGTGTAATTTAGGATAAAAGGAAGGCAAAATCACATTTCTTACTACATTTCTGTAAAAATTATTACAAAATTCTGTATCTTATAAAATTGTCTTATTGCTACTCCACTTCTAAAAATCATCGTCTTTCAAATACACTGCGACTTGAGACATCACAATTTTCAAAGCCGTTTTTGTCATCTTGATTGTGTCCAACAGATATTTGGTGTATACCCACAGTAGAATGCATTGCGGTTAGCACTCCCTGTGGGAACAACAGGTGATTCAAGGTAATTCCCTGTTAAATGCAATTTGTTTTTTGTAAAAAAAGAGTTGTGTTTATCTTTTCTTTGTAGACATAGTCCACATGTTCTCAAATTGATGAAGAGGCTGAAACATGTTGTTTACACATGTCCAAGATATAAACTTACTTTATATTGAAGGAAATGGAATGTTAAAGAAAACAATTAGCGTACTTTATCCATATAAAGATGGAAGTTCTGTTGATAAATTTTAACTTGTAACATTATTTTTATTATTGCCACTTATGAAGGGTAATGAAAATTCAGCTTGCTGTTGCAGAACGTACAAGAGGAAACACGTGTTTAATGTATATTCCCTTATGTTTTTTTAAATTCTGGATACGTATTACTACACTAGGCTCCTTACTATTGTACTAAACACAACGGGGATGACGCACATCAGAATTATCCAGCAGACCATAATTTTCTTTAAATCTGTGTTTTGTAATACTGACTTCATTTCAGGTATCTAAGGGTCTCATGAGACTGATTAATTTTGTTTTTACAGACCTAACGGTTAGCATCTATCAGGCCAATGAAGCAGAAAAATTACTGAAATTTCATCTTCTTCGTCTTGAAGTGGAGATGGTACAGAAGACATACAACACGACAGTTATGTTGCGTATTGGAGGGATTTCGCTTGTTCATTTTGGCCCAGGTGCTCCTGTCTGTCTGCTGGACACACCAATGGCTGCTGGTGACTCAGAATACCTGTTTACAGTTGTTTATGTAGACGTAAGTAATAATTTGTCTGTAGTGTTAGATAGTAAGGAAATGTGAAGAAAGTAAATACAACCATGGTTATGGGAGTATAATCTGTTACAAAACTGCAATATTTTTTGCCGAAATTGTGTTAGTGATGTCACTGTCACGCCATCAGTCACATGTATGGATTGATTATGTTGGTGATTTAATTATGTGGCTCACTTAGTTTCCTTCAGCAGCATTTGCTGTTCTTACCAACATGAATGAGAAATGTAAATCTATATTACATGGTGCAATCCAAGTGAAAAATCGATGAAAGACAATCAGTATTGAAGAGAAATTAGATGTAATAAGCTGACTTGAAAAAGGTGAACAAATTGTTGACATATGCTATAATGTTAGAATCGCTTGTAATAGCATACATATAGTTTGTGATAATGCTGATAGGATTAAAGAAACTACTAAGTCAGGAATTAAGTGGGCACCAAAAGTACTTCTCATTCAGGGAGTTCAACTATGGAACATATGGAAAAATGTTGAGTGCTTGGATGGAGGATCAGAATCAACACCACATGCTTGTAAGCATGCTTGTGATTCAATCCATGGCTCATTCTGTTTATGTAGGGTTTTTCAAAGGTGATGATAATTTTAAACCATTTAGTGCAAGTATAGGCTGGTTCAGCTGGTTCACAAAGAGATATAATTTTCATAACATTGAAGTGCCACGGAAAGCTGCCTTTACTGACACTGTGGCTGTAATGCGCTATATAGGATGAGGTTGTCAGTCCCTAGTCCCCTGAAATACCCTGTTTAAATGGGAATTTTGTGTTGGATTTTCATGAGTTTCATTTGCGCAATGTTTTCCAGGAATGTAACCCTGGCGTAAAACAATACCTGCCTGTGTTGGATGATTGTAAAAGTGTAATGTGGGTCTTCAGTGTTAAATTAACAGGTACTTTTAGCAAAAGTGTTCATAAATGACATTCTAATGCCAGTGCTGTTCAAGAGGATGTAGTTAATATGAGAAAGGGAGGTGAAGTTTTACAATTCCAACCATCAAAACACAGGAAATGGCAGCTCCTTGAACTGCAACTGTAGAAAACCTCTAGGCCATATGACATAGTAGCGTAGACTAGCTGTATCAACTCCAAACTGCCTGAAGTGAATCCTGTTTACGTTCAGATGCTGTGACACATTGGAGACAGCTGTCATCATCATCGTCGTCATTATCATCATCGTTTGTAATTATCATCATCATCATCATCATCACATTCTCATAATTGTCCTTCCTATTATATCTCTCCTCCTTCTGCATTATCTTTCTATTACCATTCTCTAAATCTCACTGACTTTATATGCTTACCATTCTCTACATCTCACTGACTTTATATGCTTTTTCAGGAATCTTGACTTTATATGCTTTTTCAGGAATCTTCTGATATGACAAAACTTTGACTGAAAATTGTAAATAATAGTCATGATAGTTGTGCCGTTTGTATGGCCCAAGTTATGTTGTTGTTGTTGTTGTTGTTGTTGTTATTAACATAAACTCTTGTATTCTGACTTCTTTCCAGCTTCCTTTTGCACAACATTTCTGTCTGCGGGTATTTCCACAGCTATCAGTGTGCATGTTTCCTCTTTTTTGTTTTTAATTATTATATCTGGCCTATTTGCTCTAACTTCTCTGTCTGTGTGTACTGCTTGATTCCACAACATGGTGACATCTCCCTCTTCACACACTGGCTTGGGCATGTGTGTGTACCATTTGTCTGTGGTTTCAGTGCCTAAGGCTTTGCATATTGAGTAGTGCAAATGTGTACAAGCTTTATCGTGTCTCATTAAATATTCGTTCCTTGCCAAACTGGGGCATCCCGAGGTTAAGTGGTCAATAGTTTCTTCATGTTGCTTACATTACCTGCATTTACTCTCAATTTCTTCCTTCAAAATTTTATTCTTAAAATAGTTTGTTCTAATTGCTTGGTCTTGAGCTGCCACTATTGTACTTTCTGTTTCTCCCTTGATGTCGCCAAATTTAAGCCAGTGATGTGACTGTTCATCTAAGTTACGTGGCAATTGTCCATGCATCCTCTTCCCGTGCCATCTTTCTTTTATTTTCTCCGCTAGGATGTCCTTCATTTTTCTTGTTTCTTTCTGTACTTCTGTCTTCAGGCATATAGCCGTCTGTAACACTGCTGAATTGGTGTTTTGTTGGTGTGTTCTGACAACCTCTATTAGTGGGTCTTCCTTCCTGTCTACATAATCCACTAATTTTGTAATTTCTACTGCATGGGCTGCTTCTAACTGCATCAAGCCCCTTCCTCCCTGTTTTCTGGGGACATACAAGCGATCTACATCCGCTTTTGGGTGATGCTGTCCATGAATAGTTAAT
>Ga0123355_10005509_pt1 | contig 18564 bp, 13 predicted proteins | sample TergutEmb28metaG_3_FD_89872 | JGI IMG/M metagenome (GOLD analysis project Ga0123355, IMG submission 89872) | Embiratermes neotenicus P1 segment gut microbial communities from Petit-Saut dam, French Guiana - Emb289 P1 | ecosystem: Host-associated > Arthropoda: Insects > Digestive system > Gut ... | reverse complement strand
GTGGATGGAAATTTCTATTATGATGATGATAATAAATTTGACTTCAAAGTGGAATTTCACCAGAACTGTGGTTTATATATGTTTGTGACTACCTGACTGATTGACTGACTGCCTGCCTAACTAACAAGCTGACTAACTACATAGAGTAGAGTCCTTCTTGAGAAGCTTACAGTGCTACAGCTAGTCAAGAAATTCCCCAAAATTGTGGAACTCAAAGATTTATTACCATGTTCATGACAGCCTGCCACTTGTTGCTTCCATGAACATGATGAGTCCAAGCCATGCCTTCTGATCCAACCTCTCCAAGGTCTGTTTTAATATTACTTTCCTATCTAAACCTGTGTCTTGAAATGGCCACTTTCTTTCAGGCACTGTATATTCATATTCTGTTTGTATTTTATTTTCTGTCACATTTGCTGTATGTCATTTGAACAGTTTTTCACACACACACACACACACACACACACATATCTTACATACTTAATGTTAATATTCCAGTGAGTTTAGTGGACCCTCTCGTCATATATACATTCATTTAGTGATACTGTCTGCAAATAAAATGCTGGAAGGAGGGACGGAAGTGACACAAAACCACAAGATGTTGGTACAATAAGTTGGTTAAAATTTGTCTGTGTGTGACTGTGAGTTGGTATGAGCGTGCCATATTTGAAATGCCATTTGGTACTAAATGTGAATGCTTGTGACATTATGTGATTCATTACACCACATGTGTGTTTGGGGTTATTATTAACCTTTTGGCACCAGAATTATTTTTTTAAATTTTAACACACTCTGTATATACAATGTGAATAAAACAGGAACCAAATATGTTAGAATTATGAAACAAACTGCATTTTGAAGAGAAAGAAACGGAGAGTATATACCATGTTTAAAATATTCAGTACCTATTTTTGTTGAATAAATATATAAAATGCAACGTTTAGAGGTTAGCGGTGCGGTACGACCACTATAGGGGTCGTTAGGCATCAAACGGTTAATGTCTTAGATGTATTTGATGTACACAAAATTATGAATGTTTGATCAACAGAAAATGAGTTTTTGCTATACTCACTTCTGTTATTGTTTTTGTTTTATAGATTGGTGATAATGTTCAAGATGAGACCCATAACCTTTAATATTTTAAGCTTAATTTAACTGTGGCACCATCGGATACTTTAAAAATGATCACCATAATAAAGTTTCAGAAGATTCCTGCCTGCCAGATGGCCAGTGATGAAATTTAGTTCTACTGCTATGAATCAAGATTTAAATTAATCGAGTGTACAGTAAGAAACAACAGTAATTTCTTGTAGGAAAGAAGTCAAGATTCAAACATCTACCAGTAAGGTAATGTTTGCCATTTTCTTTCGCCAATGGCAACTCCATGTGGTTTGATTTTAATATCTTCAGTCACCAGCAACTCCAAATGGTGTAATATTAATGTCTGCAGCCACCAACAACTCTAGGTGATGTGATATTAGTATCTTCAGTCATCAGTAACTCTAGGTAGTGTAATATTAATGTCTGCAGCCAGCAACAACTCTAGGTGATGTGATATTAGTATCTTCAGTCACCAGTAACTCTAGGTAGTGTAATATTAATGTCTGCAGCCAGCAACAGCTCTAGGTGATGTGATATTAGTATCTGCAGTCACCAGTAACTCTAGGTAGTGTAATATTAATGTCTGCAGCCAGCAACAACTCTAGGTGATGTGATATTAGTATCTGCAGTCACCAGTAACTCTAGGTAGTGTAATATTGTCTGCAGCCAGCAACAACTCTAGGTGATGTGATATTATTATCTTCAGTCACCAGTAACTCTAGGTAGTGTAATATTAATGTCTGCAGCCACCAACAACTCTAGATGATGTGATATTAACCCTTTAAATGCTGAGTTAAATCCCATCTGCCCTTTGCTAGCATTATTCAGAGCTCACCATGTTCTCCATGTTAGCAGGTAAAGGGCTAATATTTTCAGTCACCAGCAACTTTAGGTAGTGTGATGTTAATACCTTCAGGTCTCTGACGAGAGCATGTAAGTGACAGATGGTTTCAGAAGCTGAAATGCAGTGCGATGTGTGGGTAGTGTTTAACAAACAGGCCGGAATTTTACAATTCATTCATTCATTAATTCATCCATTCTCTAGTCTGTCTTGTGAGAGGTTTATAGCCTCTTTCAAAGGAAGTTCTCCACAGAGTGCAATCTAGTGCTTCCTCTTTCAATTTCCAATATCCTGTCTTTTCCTTAGGTCATCAAGTGGCTGTGTACATCATCTTCCTTGTCTTGCCATCACTTCTATCCTTCCCTCTCTCTTTCCTTCCGTAACGTGTTGTAGAGAGCAGTTTCTACACAAGATGTGACCAATCCAGTTAGCCTTCCTTCTTTCTTGTGTATGTAGGGGGTTTTTTTTTTTTACGAAAGGAAAATCATGCATTCTTCATTTCCATTTTTTTTTATTATGTGCCTGTAATATTTATGTTGGGCTTTAGAAATTTACCACTTAAGTTGTTGTATGCATGCAAATCAGTGTGATCTACAGGTTGTTGAGTCTGCTCATTAAACATATTTGGTTATCAATATTATTTTTTTCAGGGTGTTGACACTTTGTTGTTTTGTTCATAGGTATTTAATTTTTATTTTCTCCTTTGATACACCTTCTTTGTTCTACATGACTTAAATGCCCCCCTCTCTAGTCATCTCCCGTTTGGTGTCACTTGTTAACTCATTACCCCGGTGTTGGCAATCCCTTCTTTGTATCCATCCGATTTCTTCCCTCATGATATACTCTTCTAACCTGAGGACGGAGGTGGCAGTGTCCTTCCAAAACATTGGCACTTGTCTATCAAAATACATGGCATCACATCCAGGTGACCCTTTTCTTAATATTTATCGTGCCAGGGCCTCAAGTCTCACACTTACTTGTTCTTCTATTTTCCAGGTATTATATCGAAACAGGATTCATGGGAAGAGACTATATTTGCAGAGAGTCTTCTGCTACATGGAAATAGGTGTGTTTCATTGTCACTATAAGCCAAACTCTTGTAGTTACCACCTATAAAGTTTACGACCTCATGTGAAGTGATGCTATATAATACACGTATGTTGGAATCACATTCAACCGCTAAATGCATTTCTGCACTTAATGTGCATTATCAACACCACCACTGTCATCATCAGTGACTCGAAGTAAGCATTGAAAACAATCATGACTGGTGAACAGTTGTAAGGTGTAGAAGGGCTGTTGATTAAATCCAATGAATTGTATTATTTAAAGCCACACAGTGTGACCAGAATAAAGTTCATGATGCTATATAGTTTGTAGATTGGTACCAATGTTGTTTTTCTGTCCTCAAGCTGAAGCTAGCTGTTGCTATGAAGCATTTGCATCTATTTACCAAATTACATGCTATCACAGTTTGGTATACTGGTTGCTCTGAAAACCTAATTTATTGGACTTCTCCGTTATATTTTATAGCTGAGTGAACATGCATGTTAGCTGTATTCTGTTATCATCATTCTAAAGAACAAATTTATATGACATTTACTTATCTTTATGACATTTGGACATGAAGTAGTACTTACAACATAGTAAGAGAATTTACTTGTGATTGATGACTGTTATCCTGATTGATGACTGTTATCCTCACACCATGTGTGTCTTCATCGTACCAGTATGTCACACATAAAAGCATTCAGCCATACCATCCCATCACTGCTACAAGTTTATGGATGTGACTACTTGACAGACAAACATTTAAGGTTCTCAAAATGGTGATGTCAAAGATGCAAGTCTACTGGAATGTGGTGCTGTATCGCTGGGTCACTATTTTTCGGAATTTTGAAGGATCATAATGCATCATCAGAGTCAACACACCTTTTGAAGGATTGTAGTGCCTTTGAATCGCCAGGAAATCTGCACCCTGGTATGAAGCATCTCATGCCAGAAGACTTGCATTATGTGCATTCCATAAAATGCTATACTCTGCAGTTCTTATTATAAAGATAACTTTTAACTTCTTTTATACTTGGTTTATGTATTTCTATACAGGTAGAGCTTAGCATTAGAATTTTCGTACATACTAATATATCTGTCACATAATGTCACATTTTATTCCACAGTCACCAAGACGGCAGCCAACGGACCAATAATAGCAGCTGTGAAGGAATGGAATGGCCTGGTTTTGCATGTAGAAACTGTGGTCGACATTACTCCTTGAGGAAAACTCTAGTGCGGCACATGAAACTTGAATGTGGAAAGGAACCTCAATTTCAATGCCCATACTGTCCTATTAAGACGACCCGCAAAAGTAGCTTAATGAAACACATACGCAACTTGCATTCACATTTACTGTTGTAACAGTCTCTTGATTTTACCAGGTATTCATTCACCTCCTGTGATCACTCCCTTTAAGTTACTATGACCTTGTACAACACTGTTACTGGAATGAGTGTGTGCTGATAAATTAGGGTTCACTTCCCAAGCAAGAATTTTTTTCTTTTCCTTCATGTCTAGGTAAGCCAAGATAGTGTTGTTAGTATAGTGACAGAATTATGGGCCGGACGATCTGGGGTTCGATTCCTGGCAGAAGTAAGAATTTTCTCTTCTTCAGAATGTCCAGATTGGCTCTGTGGCTCACCCAATCTCCTACAAAATGGTTACTTGAGGTTCTGTCCTTGGGTTAACACAGCTGAGATATGAAGCCAACCACCCACCTCCATCAGTGCTGAGGTTAAGAATGAGTGGAGCTATACCTCTTCTCCCTCTGTATGCCTTTATGTTGTGGACAGGGGGACGACTTACTGTACCTTTGCCTCCATAACTGACTGTGTGACATATCCAGCCAATTGCCTCATGGTTCCTTGAGACTCTTCATATGTGCGTAAAGCAGGCAAAGCTTTCAGCTGTTTGCCTCCATCTAGTGCTGATATTAATGTATGAAGCTTTACAATTACTTTCCCCCTCACATGTCTCTGTGGCATGGCACTTTGATGCTTGAAGAATTTTATTTAAATTCATTATCAGTTTTCACATACCTTTCCAAGTCTTCCCAATCATTGTCCTCCAGATCTAAAATGTGTATGTCTCCAAAACCAGTACAAAATATGCCAGTAGTATTTAAGGTATTTTAAAATTTTCAGTGTGTGTGTTTTTTTTTGGGGGGGGGATCTGAGCAGCTGACCTTTCCAATGCCAAGTCAGGACTCATGTTTTTTTTCTACATTTTATCCCGGTGGTATATCATTTGATTCTCTATAATTGTAACACCTGTGCAGAACTACTGATGGTTACTATGTGCACCACCTGCCCTAACTGTGTTTTTTTCATGCACCATGTTTTTGTGTACTTTAAATGATACTCAGAAAGAAAATGATTATTTGCCTGTACATCTTCAGCTGGTTGATCTTTGTAATTGGAATGCAGTGTGGGCCAGGATCTAAATTCTGAAATATTATATAGGTGAGTTGTTGGCTTCAGAGCATTAAAATATTGCAAAATATATGTATGAAAAATATCACCCAAACTTAGGTATGGGTATAGTTCATGTTACCCACTAAATGATATAATTCACAGTTGTTAAAATGGCTAATGTTAGAAGGATGGATGAGACTATCACAATACATCAAATGGTAAAGTAAATCTTCTAAACACTTCGGCATCATTGGACAATTTATAAAATCTGGATATGAATGAAATTTTTAAAAGTACCTGAACCTTTTAAATTTTATGTTTTGTTTCTCTTAGGCTAATAGTTCTAACCATGAGTGCACATACCCAGAGAAGATGTGTGTAGTCTTGTGAGGGATTGCATAAGGTGTGTGTCAACCACGGTTTGAAAGGGCCTGAAAAATGACTTGGCACCTTTCTTTTACATTACTTCACCTGTACAAGAAATAAATAAACTTTGTTTCAAATTAAAAGTTCTTTTGTACCGTTCCCTGTTTGTCATGTATAATAGCACACTATAAAATAAAAATTGGATCACCATTGACAGGGAGTATAGAAAAGCTTACTGTGCAACCAAGGAGTGTGCTGTGTGATGGAGGTTCAGAAACACAGTGCTGGACTGTATGCGTGTTAATAATGTATAACTTTTGTTATGAAGAACACTATCTTCTGGGGCGTGACACCATGTACTTGTACTGTGCAGTATTATATATGAGAATAAAGTACTAATCAAAATTTTATTTAAGTTCTTCATGTTGAAAAGGGACATATGTAGTTGGTACTTGTGTCATAGGAGGAAGAAACCAAGGATTATGTGCAGAAATAGTTACAGAAGTATTGTAGTGCAGTAAAAATTCTGATTATCATTTCTGAATTGTTATAAAGTGAAATGCCAACTTGATGCAACTTGGTAATTTTGTTGATGTATTTTTAGCTTGACATGTTTCGGCTACATACGCCCATCATCAGGGGCACTGGATGTTGAGTTGCAGCATATGGTTTTCTGCACTGAGTTTTTGGATGGGTGGTGGTCTTGAGAGTTGTTGTGTAGGTCGTGTTTATGGTGCGGATGGTGCACAGCACCATCCGCACTTGGTGCAGAAAACCATATGCTGCAACTCAACATCTAATGCTCCTGATGACGGGTGTATGTAGCCGAAACATGTCGAGCTAAGAATACATCAATAAAATTACCTATTTGCATCAAGTTGGCATTTCACTTTATTTCGTGAGGAAGATGCATGGTCAAACAACCTTCTCTGAATTGTTACTTTTCACCTTTTTGTTTTGAGCACTTCTGCGCAAAAGATTGCCACACACAAACAAATTAGGATAAGTATGACCACCTACTTGCCAAGGGTCAGGTTGAACAGTGTGGGATAGAGAGTAAAATTTGTTTCTATTGATAGTTGAATCAAGGTCATCCACATTGTGTAGTCTGTACTGCAGCACACATACTTATCACATGTTTTTTTTGGGACCTTGGAATTATGAATGCTGCTAGTGGTTTCATTTCCCACCTTAAGCAGTTATACTTCTGTTATGTCACTTCTTATGGAAATTGAAATGGCCATGTAGCTGTTAGTAAGGGCGCTCTGATATCAAATTTTGTTATACCTGTTTGCTGGATTTTGAGTTGAAACTTGTGTATAGACAAATGAATAGTCAGTCATATATGCATTCAGTGTATGTGTCTTGTGCAGCTTATGTATAATAATTAATGATGATGAGCATGTTCAAAATTATGTTTAGTCTTCTGGAATGTAATGCCTTTTGGTTCAGAGGAGCCAACTACTTCCATATTCAGGGCTCATGTTGCAGACCTCTATTTCCAAGATTAGGCTTAATGACTTTGTCTTCTAAGTATATATTTTCCCTGATGAGATTTTTGTCTAGAAATCTACAACTATGTACATTTAATTTCACTATTCACAACTACAATACAAGATACAGAATTCAATTACACAAACTATCTAATGCACTAACATTATACCATAAAGGACTGTACTATGAAAGTGTAAGAATTTATAACAAACTACAATACAATATAGCTGAACTGATCTTGCAAAATAAAGGTTTTTTGACTAACCTAAAAAAGTATTTGTTAGAAAAAGCCAACTATTCAGTAGAAGAATACATGAATGACCTCTCGGATGGATGAGGTGTGGATTGGCTAGCTGTGGGAATTTCTGTATAACTAGACATATTTTAAGATTTGTATTAATGTCAAATGGTTACAGTCCAGTATACAACGTTTACTAATGAATCTCTTTGTAAAAATGTATTTGTAATGACTTCTGACTGTCAGTTAATTGCCTTGTATTGACTTATATGACGTGCTTTATATCATTACTATTGAGCCTACAAGCTCTTATGACTAATTTCCATGAGGACCTCAAATATCACATGTAAAATTTGTACTTTCTGATTGCTGTGTTTGGGAGGGAGGCTGTGATGTGACACAGAACTGGGGATAGCAAGACTGGATGAGCTGTCAGTGAGTTTACACCAAGAGTGAAGACTGAAGTTTCCATAAAACACTAGCAAACCAGTATGTCATAGAACATTGTCTTTTGTTTTTTAAGCTGCATTCACATGTCTTATGTAGTTAATAGACATTTGTTACTTATGATTACTTGCCATGTCATGTGAACCTTGCACTGGTTCAAATATTGACCATTTCTCTATTTTCATCGGACTATGAATGTGGCACAAGTCAAACAAATTACCGTTGTTTGTTTACTTATGAAGTCAAGATGTGTTGTTGCATTCCCACGGCTGTTTGTACTTGACAAGCAGAAAAGTGATTTATGTGTAGATGGTCAGTATCATTCAGTATATCAAGCAACCAAACACCCCAGTCATGGGAATGTGATGGCTTTGACCAAGCAAACAGTTAGCAAGTGTACATGGGAACAAATGTTCATCAAATAAAGAAGTCTTGGAAACAGTGTGGCAATTATTCACTTGGTTCCTTGTTAAATTTGCAGTTCCTGGTGCATTTGTCATATACACCAGTTGTGGGAATTTGGCTGTAGTATATTTAACAGATCCTTACCTGCAGATGGTAGGATGATGAATTTGAAGGCACATGGAAGAGAGCAGTTTTGGCCTATTTTAATGTGCTTTCTTTACATTTATGTTGAAGAGGAAAGGAAATGTATAAAATTGGTTTGCCCTAGCCACTTGATGTGGCTGTCAGCCTGGAAAGATTTTTGTATAAAGAATCTTTTAGGACAGTCACTATGTTGATTGAGAATGTTATATGGCATATTCTGAATATGAAGCAGGCATGCTAACCACTTGACTGCATTATTCGGTCATGGCAAGGAGTCATGGCCCAAGAAATTAATTAATAATTAAGTCTCATTACTGGGTACTGTTTCACAGCTTATTATTTCCTTAATGGATTCCTATTTTTAAATTATTGATTTTCTTTTTCTTCTGACATATTTGTTTCCTTTTGCAGTACCCTCAGTATCGTGGCCTTCGTTACAAAAATGGCAGCCCTGGGATCAGGTTATTCCCATGAATATGATGTCAACATTGAAGCATTATAAAAGAAGACATATTTCCATTAGTCTTTACAGTTGTCAAGATTGTGGCAAGCAGTATCGTTGGAAGAGTACATTGAACAGGCATCAGTTGGTGGAGTGTGGTGGAAAAGAACCTTCACATCAGTGTTCTTGGTGTTCATATCGGGCTAAACAGCGTGGAAACCTAGCCGTGCATATTCGAAAACATCATCCTGAAAAACTGACATCCTAAATTATTAAGTAATGATTTATAAGGAGTTTTATTATGTAATTTTCATATTTCACCATTCCACTGACTGAGAACAGTGCTTTCTGCTGGATGCTACTCAGTAGCTGCCTCCTCACCCTTTCACCGGGGGACACAAACAGACCAGTTGTCTAAAACATATTTGTTTGGATTACAAGATGATGGACACGGTAAAGAAATCTAGTAATCTTGTGTGTAACATGCCTTGTCAGATCCCAGTAGGCTAGTCTTCACGTTGTGTTAGTCAAATATGATGACACAGATAAAGTGATCTCCATAGACACCTGGGGCTGGTTGTCTATAAGGGCTTCAGGGCTGCAGCTGTCCCAGAAATTTTGGTAAAAATTAAACAAAATATCTGAATAAAAGTTTTGTTAGGTGATATGTACATTCTTTAAAACAGTATAAAAAAGTTATTTGAAATTCAAATACAACAGATTCTATGCACTTTGGAAAGAGAGTGGGCTGTGCCCTACCCAGGTGTTGCATGCCGATTGAGTGCAGCTGGGGTGTGGACCGGGAGGGTTTCAAGGAGGACTTCGTACATCTGTTTACCTTTCGTAATGCTTCAAATGCTGAATTTTTTATAACACTTTTTTACCTAGCTGTTTTCAAAGCAGCTTTTGTGAATGTGATAATTTTAGTAGGTGCTAAATTAAAGTAAATATGAACAAGAACAATGTGAAGTTCTTACGGGGCATCAGTTTTTCACAAATAACTCTCAATGAGAAGTGTGAGATTAAGAATTCTGGTTGTGCTACACCTGATTTAGTTATGTCTTCTTTGTCATCAAGCAGAATACAAACTTATGTGAGAATAGTTAACCCTTCTATATACACTAAATGGAAATAGTTGAGTGGCTGTGCTCAAAGCAATGCTCTATTAGGCCTTCGCATTAATCATATAATAATCTTAGACCCAAACCCACTGTATATTCTCACACCCAGAATTTTTCGTTTGGGGGTGGAGAGGTGGGGAACTGACCCTGAGGATCTTTGTGTTTACAAAATCTTCTCCTTGGGTGTGCCAATGCTACCATAAGAAAACCTCACTTGCTGCCACTAGTAGGTGGCACTCAGATACTTGACCTGTTCTGTTAAGTAATTCTGTGTTCTAATCTGTGAGATTACTGATAGGAAATATTCTCTCTGTTCTGTTCCTGAAACACTGAAACGTTGTTACAAACCTCCCTGTTCTAAAGAAGTGTGTAATACAGTACATATTCCTGTTTCTAATGAATGTATTTTATTGATACTGTAATTTTTATGATGTTATAATATTTTGTATTAGGAATTTAATTGTATGTTTAATCAAAATATATGGTAAGTGTTATAAATGACTGACACTTGTACTATTTCTTTGTCCAATTTCATCACAGTGGGAATCAAACAGTACCGTTTTCATTCAGCATGTTTAGTAATTATCTTCATGTGTGTCCAATAGGGCAGAACGAAACATGTTTCAAAATGTCTGTACTGCATTTGTGTCAACCTCATCATGATGGCAGAGCCATTACATCTGGAGTGAAGTAAATGCTGCTCACCAATTCATAAAGACGAAGTCAAGGTAGTGTAATCGGTTTATTTGGCGTGGAGAAGGTGCTATTGTCTAATTCCAGAAGACTGAACTATGATAACTTAATCATTATGTCTAGTGTCAAGAACATACCCTATGGTATGTAGTTCCTTACAACTTTTGTCACAGCATTATGGTTATGAACTCTGTAGTGTAGGAAATGCCAGTAATTAATTTCACTGAAGTTTTCACAAGCTACCAATTATAACTGAGTCAAAACCAGTGTTTTGGTAGCTGTCTCTCTTTCCATCAACAGGCCTTGTTAATGGGGACAGCAGGTCTCAATAACATTGCATTTTGACTTGTCTGTGATGCAGTTGGTAGCCCATGATGTTTTAGTTAGTTTATTCACTGTATAAGCATAGATTCTTGAATCATTTCAGGATATCAAGTCATGGAGAGATAACTGTTACACCTTATGTGAATGAAATTTCACTGTCAGACTTTAGAAGCTCTTTTCTTGTTGAATTTGATGTGTTTAGTTTGTTGACAGCAGTCAGTAACCAGTGCTATGGATTAACCTTAAGAACTGTAACTGCAACTCTTGCCAAGGACAGGTAAAAAAGGTGTAGATTTTTTGTGGTAATTGTGCATTTTATAACATGTAGATAATATAGAGTATGTAAAAATAGTTCCTCTGGATCTGACCCATTTTATTTTTGGTACATGAATGTATTCTATTTGCAGTGTGTGGCTGGTCATATGATATGAACTCAACAGCAACCCAGGAAAGAGTCTTCCAGTGCAACAACTGTGGGAAAGTTTACCTTCGATACCGATCTCTGTGGAGACATGGCCGCTATGAGTGTGGAAAACCTGCAAAGTTTCAGTGCCCTTTCTGTGACTATCGAGCCAAACAGAAAATAAATGTTGTAAAACATATGAAACAGTTGCACAAAAATGAAACCGTTGCAAATTTCTCTGTTTGTTATTAGGAATTTGTGTTTTTCTGAAACTACAGCCCTTCCTAGCCTTGTGTCATATGCTGTAAAATCTGTAGCTGTAACATTTTTGTAGTTTACGTTCTGCACTTTAATGTGTTGTAGACTGAACGCTGTGAAAATACTTTTATTTCCAGTGCTCCCCAATATCCAAAAGAGTATTCCTTTTGACAAGTTTCCAGGGTTTGCCCAGTGCCATTCTGGCAAGAACCAAATTTATATGAAGATGAGTATGGAGCATTGGTGGAGTGAAATTGACATGGGAAAACCGAAATACTCAGAGAGAAACCTGTCCTGGTGCCATGTTGTCCACCACAAATCTCACATATACTTGTTATGTAAGATATACAGCCTCCTTCAGTGTGGTACCATGTAGCATGGTTGATAAGTGCCAATGTTTCAGAGGAATCTGCTGACCCCCATTTTTAACTGTGTGATGATGCAGGTGACAGAGCAGTATATACCAAAATGTTGGTACATCTGTAACAGTGTTACATCAGATTGTGTACGGTCATAATATTAATAAATGTTACTGTGAGAACATAAAATAATACATTTTATACAGCATTTTGCAAATTGTGTGTCTTTTTTTAAAAGAGGAAGATGTGTTTGTTTGACCTTCCTAGCTTCCCTGGATTCTTCAGTATTACAATTGGTGATACACATTCAGGGTTTCAGTACTGTGTCTGTGATAAGCATTTTTATTGTATCAGATAATTCTGTAAAATAAGTGTCCTCCTATAACACAGTAAACTAATACCTTAAATTATAATCTGTTGCATTGTATCATTCACTGGAATACATATACATTTAAATTATCATCTTGCTATGAGCTAAATCATTTGCTTCTGATAGTAAAATGAAAATGAAATTGTACTTCTTAAAGCTTTCCTTTTTTAAAGTCTCTATAACAAGAAAGCTCTTGAAACAAGCAGATTAATTTCTTTATTTATTTCGGTTATTTATATTTTCTGTTTGCATAAGTGATGTTCTTCATGTAATAGAAATAAGACTGTATATGTTTGAATGTGAGTGCCAAATAAAAAAAAAAAATGTAGTGTGGTTTCTATTCATATTACAAATTGAACGTTTCTTTGCCATATTTATGTCACAGAATTCATTAATTTTCATCCATCTTAACCCTTAACCTCACATGACTGTTGTGTAATGCTGGTAAGCTGTGTGACAAAATTTACAGCTTACCTCAAATGCTGTGTGTATCCATAATGAACAGGATAAATAGGAATCGTTACAGAATGCAGCATTTGTACTTCAATTGGCATAGTTGACATGCCATATTATAGTGAATAAGGCGCCTGGATTTTTACATACATTAAAATCATTTAAATCATAGATGTACGCTCATTTAGGTACAATGTTTGTGACTTTTTTGTTTCATTTTGTGGACAAACAGCCAAAAGAGAATATACAAATATAAACCAAAAAGAAGTCTGGACTTAAGAATGTATTGGAAAAGATGGAATGAGGGTGTGGATTTGGAAGAGAGACAGTTGGAATTGGCTATCATGGCTTCAGCATTTATACAAAATGAGTGTTTAGTCAAAAAAAAAAGGGGGGGTGTAGGGATGTGTATATTGGATATGCAGTGGAACTCCTCAAAGTCTCCACAAGTGCTTTTAACAAAACCCATGATTTAAACACAATTTTAATCCAGTTCTGTCAATCTCCCACCCTCAGAACTGGTTTCCATAAGATTACATTTTACACCCCCCTCCTGTCTGTTTTGTAGTCTTCCTGATGACCACTTACACGAGATTTATCCACCAAAATGGATATCTTGTCCCACTTCCCCAGGCTAAATTTTCGGCCCCTGTGAAATTGGCTATATTACATTACCGTGACAACACTAGGTGACCTGTGTAAAGTTCCTTCTCCTGTGATATAACGCACGCTTGATGTAACTTTAATCTGGTTAGTGTGATAAGGCATATGGTATACAGATTTCACAAAATTAAATAGAAATTTTTGATTGTTTGTGGTTTGAAATTATCCTGATGGTGAGTTTTCTGGATGTAACTCTTATTGTCTTGTAGACAGGTACCAAGATTTTGAGAGTAACTTAGTGTATTCTTCTTCAGAAATAAACAGTAGGTTCCTCTGATATATTGGTACCTGTCCACCAAACTATATGGTATCATATCCCACAAGACTCACTGATTTTGTGGTTTGCAGGTAGGTGCAATGGGTGGTGAGTAAAGCTGGCTGCTTATTATTACCCGTTTGTACATTACAGTACTATAATGCCTCATGACACACCACCATATACTGTAAGGATACTTAGGAGAGTTGAACTTCATTTTATGTTAATGTACACTCATCTTATTGTTTCAGGGAGAATAAATATTGGAGATGTGACACTGGGGTTGCTACAGTCTGGAAGAGAATCAGACGGCATTACTCATCGCTGTGAAGCGTGTGGTCGTGGGTACCGCCACAGGGAGAACCTTAAGCGCCATATACGTGTTGAATGTGGCAAAGAAGCCCAGTTTTACTGCATGTATTGTGCCTACAGGAGCAAACATAAACATGATTTGTTAAGACATTTAAAATGCCGCCATCCGGTTTCTGTGTTGAGATATTAGATTTGATATTGTGATAAATTAAGCTCTTCACTGCCTGGTGTACTAATGCTTATGTAGGTGACAGCTGGTGCAGCTCAGTCAGTGCACTGACTGTAGGCTGGACAATGGCTCAAGCAAGAGATTTTTTCTTCTACACAGCATCCAGATTGGCCCCAGAGTCAAGTCAGCTCCTGTCTGGTGTGTACTGAAGCCCTTTCCTGAGGTTAAGGCAGCTGGGACATGAAACTAAATCATTTACTGAAATCTAGTGCTGAGGATAAGAATGAGCGGAGTTTCCCCTTCACTCCCTTTTTGTTGTCATGGAAGTATTCTGAGTGAAGCATAGAATCAAACTTGCCTTTTCCTTCATGGTTGTAGGATGTCACTACCTCAATGACAGATGTTCTTAAGATGTTATCCCATATTTATTTTGTATGTTATATTTTATGTGTCGTAGTAAGCAAATTGATGTAGTGGCAACGCTTGTATTTGTGATGTATTCAGTTAAAATCTCAGCCAGAATACTTGGCCACATTGACCAAATATTATCATTGTTTTTCTTAGTCTCTCACCAGCATAATTGGTATAGTGAGTCTCTGTGGGCTGTGCAGTTAAGAGTTTGAACCCCAGTGGGTGAAGGAGAGTTTCTCTTCTCTACACCCTTCCAGACCAACCCTTGTGCAATGGGTACTGGGTCTCTTACTTGGGGGTGAAGTGGCTGGGGTGTGGTGATGACCACCCACCCTCGTCTAGTGCCATGGTTAAACCTGGGTAGAGCTAAACCGCTACTCCCTGTGTTTACATCCACTAACATCTAGCAGAGTGATTGTTACTTTACCTAAGTAGTGTTGTTAATGTCAGAGCTGGATGTAATGTACATATGTTTTGAAAGGTGGTACACTTCTTCCAGCGGGAAACAAGGCAATTCCTTCATAGGCACTCATGTTTTGAAATGACAGTATCACAATTTGGGGGGAGGGGGGAGGAAAAAACCCCCTGCCCCTGAGGAATCATCAGTGCTGGTAACATGTGGCAGTGAAAGGGTTATAATCTTCGGATTCTTAATAATTTATTAAATTGTATCAAATTGTTTCTTATGATGTAATATTGAAAGTGAAGATGTTTTGCTGTGATACTGTAATTTGTTACAGTTTGTATATTAATATTTAATATATGAACAAAGATATGAATGTGTGAGAGAGTAACTTAACATCCTGTTTGAAATCCCAAAGCTTCATGTGACTTTTTCAGCATCTCTCGCTGAGGGCATTTTGTTCCCGGCAGTAGTTTCATTAACTCTTCATTGATGCTGGGATTTAAATTCCACCTACTTCTCGGGATGGAGTGGTATTATATTTACTGCAGCATGTAAAGAATTATAGGTCCATTCAGTGCAGTGCACTGACACCAGCATTGAAGGATTAATCTTAAGCAGTGAAGATTATGCAGTATTCTCTAAGAAGTACTGGCTCAACAATGATAAAAAGACCTATTATGTTGCCTGAACACTCACAGCAGTTGAAGACATATTTGTTCTTAGAATTACTGTGGCAGGATTTCATAAATAGCAGTGAATATTTGAAGAACCACTTGTCATACTTTGCTCAAATTTGCAGCTGTTGCTTCTCTGCTTCATTTCAGTGTGTTTTTATTTAAATATTTGGCCTACATAAATGGAACCCTCTGTTGCATTGCAAACATTCTGGAGCCATTACTATACTAATATACGGTTTGGATTTGAGTCTTCATGTAAGTGGTCAGATAATTAAAGATGTACAGGACTGCATTTGATGTATTTGTAACCTGCAAAATGCACCGTAGATCTCTGCACAACACCTTACCAATCCATTTCTTCCAATATAGCCCTTGCTGTATTTCAGTTGTACTTCTGTCAGTTTTCTCAAAAGGAATAATTGCAGAAAACATAAGTATGTGGCATAAAGAATTATCATCATCATCATTATCATCATCATCATCCTGGCTATTACCTTTATACAGGGTATTTACAATTATATACCTGAAGCAAACTGTTTTTCTAGGGTATATAGTATTGCAACTGTTCTGTATTTACAGTTCATGCTACTTGTCATGATATTTTGTCCACGAACTGTGTTTTGTACTTTTGCATCATCATCATCATCATCATCATCAGTTTAAATCACAGTGGTGTCTGTATTTACTCATACATACACACACACACATACATACATATATATATATATATGAGGTAGGAAATGAATGTTGAAATATTATTTACATGAATTTTAGGCCTGAAAGGCTCAAGTGTGGTGTAGTAAATATTTAGTGACATCTAAGGGAAAAAAAATTCCTGACCATGGTCAATACGATGTCTGATAAGTGATGAAGTTTTCAGCAGCAGACATATGCCTACAATAAATTAGTGTCACCGGCACTAAGGAAAATATAGTCAGAATATACTGAGAATGTGCACTTCACTGAAGTGGACATTTCTACTTTTGTTGCTATAACTTGAAGTAGATTATGGGTATGTGAAAAGGGGCACTTATGTTCTTTGTTTTAACTTCATGTTCATTGTGTACTCACTTTTGCAGTTTGGATGTCGACCATGGGTGAAATCTCATCACAGCTACACAAAACATACAAATGCAACAACTGTGACAAAGTTTATCGTCATCAGTGCTCTCTATGGAGGCATGAACGTTACGAGTGTGGCAAACCTGCTATGTTCCAGTGTCCAATGTGCAGTTATCGGGCTAAACAGAAAAGCAATTTGATAATGCATGTGTGTCATGTGCATAGGATGAAATAAAGTTTGCAGTTTGTTGTGTTCCTTGATCAAGTTGTAAGTGTTGTTTGTAGTTTCATAAATAATTTCCACCTTGTGAAATATGAGGTTCTCAAATCAGTAGTGATGAAGATTTATGTATTCTGGGATCTTAATGTTGTGTGACTGATAAATAGTTAGTGAATTAGGAGGAGCATGCTGTCTCCATCTCTAAGGTCCAGCAATATGAGAAGAGTTGACTAATAGACCATGAAGATGGAGACAGCTGTCTCCTCCACAATGTCAGTAATTAACACTAAATGTGACATAACAACTCAGAAGACTAGAATCGTCATTTATGCCTTGTTTTGCTACATGTCACTTGCTTATTTAGATCTGAATTAGTCAGTTGAAACACTACATTAGAGGTCAACAGATGTTATTTGCAAATAACGTAAGAAGTAATAGACCATCGGTGTTCATCACTGCTGGCATGAAAACCTGCCACCATAGACATGATCCTGAACTAGTCCCCTCACCCCCAGCGCCTCACAACCCATATTCCAAAAATAAAAAGGTAAAGCTCATCCTAGAACAGGCACTGAAGTTCTTAAAGGGACAGTATTGGTCTAGCTCTACTCTCTCTTTAACCTTGGTGCTAGATGAGGGTGGGTGGTTAACACCATGCCCTGGCTGCTCTACCGCTGGGAAAGAGATGTGGTACTATTGAACAGGAGGCTAAGTGAGCCTCAGGGCCGGTATGGGCAGGTGCACAAAATCTTGTCCCCACCGGGATTTAATCCCCAGACTGTCCAACCCATAACAATTTGCTATACTTCCACTGTTATCCAGGCCCACCCCAAAATTAAGTCTGTTTTATATTATCGTCCCATCTCCTGTTTTATGTCTCAAATATATACGTCCTGAGACTAGTCCCACCGAAATCTTTCTTGTATTTCTTGTCACTGCATTCCAGTTAAGTGTCTGTCCCAATTAACTTCCTTACCACCAGGTGATCTGTGTAAATCACAGGAACTCTTGAACTTCATTTCCTCCAGTCACATTCCTGGTTTACCCTGCAGAATGTATATAGAGTTTAGCCTTCTATATTATGACATTATGTAGTCTTTGTGGATGGCTACCAGCATTTTTGCTAACACTCTGAAGACTGAGACAGCGTATCCGTCCAAAATGTTGGTAACCACATACCACACTCTAACCTAAATATTCTTATGAGTATCATAACTTGGAAGATTATTTTGCATAATCATGTGCACGCATGCATGCATGTGCGTCCACACACACACACACACACACACACACCCACACACCTGTGTGCACACAACTTCAATTTGTATGTAACCCATAAATTTATTATTATTATTATTATTATTATACGATATGGATGTCTCTTGTCACAGGCCTTTTCTTCCTGGTACTTCTCTTGAACCAGCGGTGATCCCCACTGCTCAGGCTTCAAGCTTCACACTGC
>Ga0123355_10005508_pt1 | contig 18564 bp, 12 predicted proteins | sample TergutEmb28metaG_3_FD_89872 | JGI IMG/M metagenome (GOLD analysis project Ga0123355, IMG submission 89872) | Embiratermes neotenicus P1 segment gut microbial communities from Petit-Saut dam, French Guiana - Emb289 P1 | ecosystem: Host-associated > Arthropoda: Insects > Digestive system > Gut ... | reverse complement strand
GTGAAAACAAACCGAAGGAGCCTCGGCCACGCACTAGCCGATCTGAAGACATGATTGATGGTAGCCATGTTTTGGGACAGCGAAGGCATGATACTTACTCATTGCATTCCCAAGAGTGCAACATTGATGGTTGAGACTTAAGAAGATGTGTTACGAACGAAGTTTCTTCCAGCATTGCGTGAAAACCGGCCCCAAAAGGCTGCAGCTGTGTTCTTTCATCACGAAAACGCTCCTCCTCATCGGGCGGCTCGGGTTCAGTTTTTCGTCGACAACAACTTTGAAGTTGTTCCTCAAGCTCCGTACTCACCTGACGTCGCACCAAGCAATTTTTGGCTGTTTCCAACACTGAAGGGCACTTCGTGGTCGCATATTTTCAAGTCATTCCGCTCTTGCAACAGCGATTTTCCAGTGGTCACAACGAACCCTTAAGAAGCGTTTGCTGTGGCCATGCAATCGTGGCATCAGCATTGTGAAAAATGTGTATGTCTGCAGGGTGATTACATTGAGAAATGACTGCATTTTCAGCTTCCTAGGATGAGTAATTTTTTTTAATAAATTAGGAGACCTTAGAACTTGAATGCACCACGTATTATGTTTTTATTATAGTTTTGTTTTTTTTTTAATGGAAGTTTTCATATTTATGTTCCTGGCGCTTTCTATTTTTCAGTTACTTGTTGGGTTTTTAGGCAAGCGACTGTGAACTGCGTCATGGCAGTCCGTCCGTATGGAACACCTTAGCTTTTACTGTACGGATTGTCGTGAAGTCGGATATTTCTGGATTTTTCGAAAAGTCTGCCCAGAAAATTCAAATTCCATTACAATCCGAGAAGAATCACTTGTATTTTACATGACGACCAACGTACAGTTATAATAAAGTCTCGTTCGTTTCTTGTTAGACTGAGAAATGTTTCAGACAAAAGTTGTAGAGGAAATCAAAGCACACATATTATGTTCAATTTTTTTAATCGTGCCGTTTATGCGATAATGTGGAAAAATATGGTACAAGCCAAGCCAGACAGGCCACAAATGTAAACGTAATACGACGCATGCGCTTTTCATGCTAATAACCAAGGCTGAAAACACATACTCAATATGTAATACTTATTGTTTTGCCACGACAACAATGGTTACGCGAACGCATTTCAACGTTACATTATACGTACATTGCCCGTCCTGTTTGTGCACACTTTATCGTGTCATGCTTCTTGGTGATGTATCCTATTTTTCACAAAGACTCCATTTTGTGAAGATGTGGACCTGGAGTTGTGTTGGTAACATTCTTTTGTAATTACAGTCCTTAACAACAGTTTCTCACTGACAAAGAGTTGCTCTTTGAGAAAGTTTCTGTAATGTTAACTTTGAAGAAAATGCTGGGAAATTAGATCTCACTAATGAGTAAAGTAAGTAAAAAATGAATTAACCATTTGACCCATAATACGTGCAAAGTATACCGTACGTTCTGACAGAGAGATATGATGAATCAGTTTTAATGCGGAACGTAGAAGGTGGAAACAAATTATGCGAATATCTCCACTGCCTTCCGGACTATTGACAGACTCCCTGGTGTAGACTTGTTACACTTTACAACACATTTTGATACTTATTTCTTGTTTCGGAGTTTAAATGGGTTTCTCTTTATAGATTTTGGGACGCTCGAAGCAGAAAGTGGCCAGTAGAATGTGTGTGTGTGTGTGTGTGTATATCAGTTTAGAGTAAAAGACAAACCTTTTATTAAGTAAATGAAATTAAAAGATAATTAAACGATTATAACAACATGTTTCGGCTCCTCTTATAGAGCCGTCTTCAGGCTGAGCCGTAAAAAGTGTTATATGCATGCTTTATACAGTACGAGTTCTTGTTTACATGTTATTAATACATATTATGTAATTTCAATTACACATAACATAGGTAATAAAGATAAAATGTTATTACTAATAAGATTTGAAGTTTTATCTTTATTACCTATGTTATTTGTAATTATATTTTTTATATTTTACTTCCTAATATTAATAACATGTAAACGAGATCTCGTACTTTATGAAACATTGCTAATTTTATATAACACTTTTTAGGGATCAGCCTGAAGATGGCTCTATAAGAGGAGCCGAAACATGTTGCTGTTATAATCGTTTAATTACACTGGTCAACACACAAAATGTGTCCGTAACCTAAATAGCTGATTCCTCTTCAATTCAATATGCTGAAACCAAGTATGGCCTTAGAATTCAATTCTTGGCTCTAGTTGTTATGATACATGAAGTGTCGCTTAATGCGTAAAATAGTTAGGGAAGGGGTACATGTGTCAGCACTGCGCTCCCAGACAGTGAGTAATGATGTTTGCTGAGTGGTCATATTCTCACAGTTTCAGTTAGTGAGGTGGCTGTCGGTGATTTTACTGTTGATCTTCAATTTAACGAATTCCATCGAATTACACAAGAGGAATTAAATGATCTAATTAGTGATCTCGACTTACCTAAAAGTAAGGCTGAACTGTTAGGTTCAAGACTGCAGCAATGGAACCTTCTGAAAGTAAATGTCAGAATTTCAGTGTATCGTAAAAGGCACGAAGGTCTAGTTCAGTTCTGTAAAATGGAAAGGGGCCTTGCTGCTTGCACTGCTATTGATGGCCTGATGCAAACACTCAATATTAATCACAATCCTCTGGACTGGCGACACTTTATAGACTCGTCTAAGTTGAGTCTGAAAGCAGTTCTCCTTTACAATGGCAACACCCTACCTTCTATTCCTGTTGGTCATTTCGTGCATAATATGGAGTCATATAACTACATGAAGATTCTGATGGAAGCCATTAATTATGATAAATTCAAATGGCAAATCTGTGATGACCTAAAAGTTATTGCCTTACTACTTGGACTACAACAAGGATTCACAAAATATTGCTGCTTCATTTGTGAAAGGGACAGCAGAGTTTGGTCTCTTCATTACTCAAGAAAGGATTGGCCTGTCAGAAAATCTCTGCAACCAGGAATCATGAATGTGGATAATCAACCACTAGTGGAACCGAATAAGATTTTGTTGCCATCAATGCATTTAAAGCTTGGTCTGATGAAAAATTTTGTAAAGGCCATGAACCAAGAAGAAGCTGCCTTTACTTACGTACGAGAAAATTTTCCCAGACTAAGTGAGGCAAAATTGAAAGAAGGTGTTTTCATTGGTCCACAAATACGAGACCTTATCAAGGATGAATACTTTGACAAGCTCCTTCAAGGAGACGAAAAGGCGGCTTGGGACAGGTTTAAATTTGTAGTAAAAGGATTTTTGGGAAACAGAAAGGCTCGAAACTATGTGGAGTTTGTAACCAAACTTTTGCAGAGCTACCAGAAACATGTCACTAAAAATATACTTCCTTCACTGGCATTTGGATTTTTTCCCAGAGATTGTGGTGCAGTGAGTGATGAACACGGAGAATCTTTCCATAAAGACATTTCTTCAATGGAGAAGAGATATCAAGAGAAATGGAACTGTGCAATGCCCGCCGACTGCTGCTGGACTTTGGCAAGGGATCCTGCCATGGAATACAAGCGTCAGGGAGGGGGAGTTTGTGTTAAATAATGAATCTACATGAAAAAGACTGTGCAGGTGTTCAATTTACGTTGTAAATATTATCCCTAAACAGAATACGTTTACTAAACACTTTCTTTTCCACTGAATAGTATTTAGTTTTTTATTTAATCCACCATTCCGTATAATATCTCAACCTATTTTGTAAAATATCATAGTGGTAGTATAATTTTAAAACTAGAGCCAAGTAATTTTTGTATCCCTTTTCTAAAATCATAGATGCAAACAAATAAATTAATAACATATTCATCACAGATACAATTCTTTTTTGAAATTTGTTGTCCAGTGCTATCTTTTAATTGCACGTACTTAATAAAAAGTTGTGTTAGAGTGTAAATTTAAATATATATATATATATTTTTTTCTATTGATTAGACTGGACAACAAAATTTAACTTTTTTTTTTTCGGCCCACGAACTTCAATGGGTGAACTTAGCAGTACTTTTTATGCTGAATTCAGACATGTACACAGAATTTTTCTATCAGGCAGAGTTTCAAAGATACAGAGGACTTTATTTGTGCAAAACAGTACGTACTAATGAGACAGGCAGAAACTTACCTCAAAAATGTAGAGGCATATGTCTTTCGCCGGTAATTGGCTTCAGGTACATCCCTCTTCAGTGTCCAGCAATAGTCTGCCAACATGCTTGAGGTCCACTTGCTTTGGTACCGCTTTTCCGTAGCCAAAATGTCTTGGTGAAATCTTTCACCGTGTTCGTCACTGACTTTGCCTAAATTTGCTGGGAAAAATCCAACTCCAAAAAGTGGATTTTCACACTCATATTGCATCCCATAGCTTTGTACGAAGTCAACAGGTCCTGCACAACATTCTGATAGTTCGCTGCTTTGTGGTTTCCTAAGAAGTCCTTGCAAATCCTCTTAAAAGACAACCATGTATTTCTTTCAGTCTCATTCAGGTCTTCATCGAACTGTTTGTCTTGCATCAGTTCCCTGATCTGGGGTTCTACAAATATACCTTCCTTGATTTTTGTGTCACTCACATTTGGCAACTTATTTCTCAAGTATTCGAATCCACGGCCTTTATCCATACCTTTCACAAAGTTTTTCATGAGGCCCAGCTTTATGTGCAAAGGGGGCGGGAAAGTGTTCTCCGGAAGAACAAGAGGAGGATTGACGACATTTTTCTCCCCAGGCGTTAGTGATGTTCGTTAAGCAACAGTTTACTTACATAGTGATTCTTCTTGTCCCGGCTCTCCCACTCACACAGGAAACAGCAGTATTTTGTGTACCCGAGTTGCATTCCAAGTAACAGTGCCACAACCTTGAGATCAGCACATAACTTCTACTTAAATTCATGCTTCATGCTTTCATAACTTTCCTTCATTTTGGCTGCATGAGCCAAAGGAACGGAGGGGAATTTATTTCTGTTGTGGAGAAGAGCCACCTTCGAGCTCACTTTTGACGAATCAACGAACAAGCGTCACTGATTTGGGTTAAATTCATGGCCAAGAACTTCCATAACGGAACAAACATCATTGCAAAACACTACACCATCTTCCTGGGAGAAGAAATCCTTGAATTCTTCATGGTGCCCACGGTACAAACACACCTTAGTGTCCTGGCGCAGAAGATTTCAGCCCTTTAACCTGTAGCGAAAGATGTGGGTGATAGAGAAATTCTGGAAATATATTTGAATTCATCGTCCAAAAATACATCAGAAACAGACATTTTCCGTCATGGGCCAAAATCTTTGTTGGCCAGTGTTACTGAAAACACAGCGGGAGTGCCTCACCTGAAAATCAGAAAATGGCCATTGGAAGGCTTGATTAAATACAGTTACCAAGAAAAATTAATACACTTACCTTACACGCCTCGCACATTGTATAAGTTACCTAATATACGACTGCTGGCTTGCCGTGAAAAATTGCGCGGCCTCTCCGCCTGCCATTTGTACTCGAGTGCAGAAGGCAGGAGGTAGGAAGACTACTTGCCGTCCAGCAATGGTCCACCACCATTGGCGAAACCCATTTGCCCTTCTATGTCTTCTCCTTTGCTGATATACCAAGATGGCAGCGTTCGCCATGCTCCTGGCAAGCTTCCCCTCAGTTTTCCGGTAAAAAGTCCAAACGCATATTTAAAGTCATACTGCAGCCCGGTATAGTACTATAGTGATACCACCAGTAGGCGGGCTCAAAAGAATGTTAGTATTTTACGTCATATTGCTTTTGAATCATAAAAATGCCACGCGAGTGCACATACGTCTTTTGTTTACAATATTTATAAATAGAAACAATATTTGTTGCATAATTTCTATAAGAATCAATTCCCAAAAGCTTGGTATTTATTTCCGCCGGTAAACTTTTACGAGTTTGAAGATCAGAATCAAATCACAGTAGAGTAACTTGTTTTACGGGGTGAAACGCGGTCTCGCTTACACGTGTTTGAATACTAAGTGGCCAGGACAAAATATTGACCCAAGGTATTTAAACTGGACGGAGGTATTTGTGACGTAACGGGGAATCAATCCGCACAGGGCATGTGGCAGTATTATTAGAACAGTGGTAGGCAAAAGTGATGGGCTGGGCATGTAGGTATGATCGGGAACAAGGAATATGTTTAGAGTCCCTTTTAAAGTTGTCATAAAGGAATCACTGTACAGGCCTGGACAGGCCCTGAGGGTTCCAGGAGGTTGAGAGGTTCGCAGATTTCAAGAAAATCGGCACATGAGGTTGGTAAGGTCAGCCCTACACACCAGCCGCCTTTAACCCACAGGAAATATTCCTGGTACTCATTTATGTTAGAGGCCATAGTGCGACCGGAAGGATTATGTCAATGAAGAATTCCAATGACAACATCGGGAATCGAAACCGCGACCTACCGTCTTGTAGTGCAGTTCCTTAACCAACTGCGCCACCGCGTACCCCGAAAAGTTGCCATGTGGATGAATAAAAATATGATGGATCTTGGAGGACTGGGTTCTGAACATAGCGGGTGGATGGATATGCAACCGACATTGGATCGGAGAGCGGATGACGATATGGTGACAAATCTACGGACTGGGCGAACCGGGATTCGATTCCCGGCAGACGCAACGGGTTTTTCTTCTCTAAAATTCCCAGACCGGGGTTGAGGTCCATCCACCCTCCCATTAAATGGGAATTGAGGGCTGTTTGTCATGGGATAAAGCTGGCGGGTCATGAGACTAGCCACTCACCTCCACTTGGTATCGAGTTTACGAATTACTGGAGATATAACTTCGTTCCCCTACGTGTCTGGGGTGAATGAAAATGACAGAAACAAACTGATTCACTATCGTGCCTAGCAACGGGCTCTTGTATTGGCTGTATTGAAACTTCGGGGTTATTACCCGAAATATGGTCCAGTATATTGTTGCTAATCGCTCGCGCACGCCAAGTAGCTCACTTCCTGTGTCATGGCCAGCTGTACGCCTGGAAACGTACAGCCACTTCCGGTGCGATGGCCGATAGCGACGCGCAATTGTTCAGTGCTACTGACCATTCACCTGACTTGCAAGAGAACTCTGCTGCAGCAACGAGGGATTGCCAGACAGAAACCAAACTAGGATCAATTTTTATACTCTACTTTCCTGTACGTAGTGATTATGGTACAAGGCAAATGCATAATTATTCATAAACACAGAAAATAAATGGTGTTACCGTTTTCCATTTTTTTAAAATGTCCGCATCAGCACAGAATTTTCTTAAACTTTTTATTGTTGTGCAGTGATGAGATATTGTTGGCAGTTTGCGGTTTGATCTTATGCTTCATTCAAGTTTGGATTTGCGTAATTTTGAACCGACATGAGAGTCTGTGGCTTGAATTATCAGCAAACATAATTTGATTATAAATTATAGGCCTATACATAATTCTGGTCTAACAGCAGCTTCTTACGTTTGTGGCTTCTGTGGTAGCCAGGATTCCTCTTTGCATATTTCATAAATAAACTGATATATTTTTCTTGAATAAATAAATCGGAAATAAATATTAATAAAAAAAGATGCAAGACAGTAGGAAATCTATTTTATGGATACGTAAATAATGTATACTTATGTCATTAAATTAATTGTTTTTTAATATTTTATGGTGCAGAATGCTGTCTTCTGATGCATCAAAGAGAAGTAGGACAAACCCAGCTACACAGCTGTTTAGATACAGTCACTATTATTTACAAGTGGGTGCTGATCAGTCCTTAGCCCGACCAGGAAGGAAACAAGCTACAGCGACCAAACTCGGGATTTATTCAACGTATTCAGAAGGCTGTCCTTCCAACCAGGTCTCCGCGGCAGCGATGACCTCCTCGTCGGAAGAAAAATGGCGACCTTTCAATTGTTTTTTCAGTCCAGGGAACAGGTGGTAGTCCGACGGGGCCTAATCCGGAGAATAGGGTGGGTGACCAAGACATTGAAAGCCCAGGTAGGCCAGTTTCTTCTGGTTGCAAGGGGCATTGTCGTGCAAGAACAAGACCACCTTGGTGACCTTCCTGCGGCGTTTTTCCTTCAAAATGTCCTTCATTTGCATCAGCAGAGATGAGTAATACTCCACCTTGATAGTTTGGCCCTTTGGAAGATAGTTAATGAGGAGGATGCCGTCTTGATCCCAAAGAATCGAGGCGAGAACTTTTCCAGCGGAGTTTTGCACTCGGAAATTTTTGGGGCGGGGTGAGCCGCTATGCCGCCATTACATTGATTGTTGCTTTGTCTCCAGGTCATAGTGATATAACCAGGTTTCGTCCTTGGTCACCAATCGCGACAGGAAATCATTTAGATCGCGCCGAATAAATTTCGAAAGTTGCTCAGACGACTGGCACCGTTGACGTTTTTGATCCGCGTTCAGGCATTTCGGGACCCACTTCGCGGAGAGTTTCCGCATGTCCGAATCTTCATGAATGATGGACCCAACCCACCCGCTCTCGTGAGATGCCCAGTTGCTCAGCTATTGATTTAGCCGTAATCCGGCGGTCTTCCAAGATTAGGTCGTGAATTTGGTCAATAATCTCCAGGGTGGTTACTGTTTTGGATCGCCTAGGACGAGGCGCATCACAGGTGGAAAAATCACCACGTTTAAACTGGGCAACCTAGTTTTTGACGGTGGCATACGTTGGTGCATGTTACCCTAATGTCTCTGTCAGAATGGCGTGAATTTCCTTCGGCGCCTTGCCTTGCAGGAAAAAAAAACTTGACTACAGCTCGCTTCTCGATGTTGTTGAAATCGCGCGAGTCGCCTGACGTGCTTCCTTTTAGCCTCTGTAACAAGACAATACTTGCAATTCGGCACATGAACGACACTATCGATTCCGTCCTACGACATCGGGAAGTAGGTCGGACTAAGGACTTATCAGCATCCCCTCGTACTGATGAAGAGCGTAAGAATGAAAAGATAAGGTAAGTGACGTCTCTGTTAGTGAAAATGTAGGTGACGTAGAAGTTCGAGTACGGAATGAGAATTGCTAGAATTCGGATGCCATTATGGCGTAAAAGAATGGGTCGTTCTCTTTATTGAGAAGAACAAATATAAGGCCAGACAAATATTCAGTCCAGCAGGTATATTTCTTTTGTAACTCACCGTGACGTCTTCCTTGACAAGATGGAAACAACGTTGATTGTACGGCTGGAAGATGAGACATGCAGAAGTTTGTCATTGACCTGTGCTATAGCGAGTGAGAGGTGCCCACAGAATCTGGGCGTGAGGGGGGAAATTGAGCAGCTGACATGCGCTGAAGATGAAGAAGATTCTCTCGCTGTTGTTGAGAGGCCAAATATGACTGTCATTATTCTGACGAAAGGTCTTTAGGCGGCGGATGACGTAATCGATCGCTTCTTGAACGCCGACCATTTCATTCGTACGTGCCTGATATTTATGCACAAGATGGAGGCAGTCATGGCACAATACGAGAAAGTCTATACAGACATACAGAAGGGACACAGCTATTGAAGACTGCGCCTTTCTTCAGTCTGTTTTCTGCCACCGGCGCCCGTTCTCTTTTCGATCACCCTGACTTCTTTTTGTAAGGATCACTGACGTCATTTCAGCAAACACGAACACCTTTTTTTTTGTCGTGGTTATTTATAAACATTAATCTGCATATTTTAATGCTTCGTGAGTATTTGCTTATGCTGACCTCATTTTAAAAACTGGATCTTAATTTCGCCTTTTGCAGTTTTACCTTTCGCGGAAATTTGCAGTAAACGGCGAGGGTTTGCTGTAAAGGCTCTCTTCTTAATAGATGGTTCACAGTATTGGAATACGCCATAAGAACCTGAAAAAAGTACATTTATGCACTCTAATCCATTGGAAATTTAACAAATCTGTCGCTACGTTGAGTAGGCTACGGACTGGAGGCCAGGGGAGGCAGCAGTTCTCGTCAACAAGAAATTATTCCTCCTCTTTACATCACTCAGCCCAACACTGAGAAGCACACGTGTCCTGTCCAAACAGAACCGGGTTCATTCCCCAGGGAAAAACAGCCGCACCCTGAAACTTATCACACACGTCCATCTAGAACGGAGGTCAAGAATTCGTGGAGTTTTACCTGCAGTCCCTCGTCTGTTTCGTTGCCTTCGTGCTTTATTCAGCAAAGAGACATCTTTAAATTTTGTGTTTTGGAGGAAGAAGGAAAAGAGGGGAACGCAATAAGAAGCATAATTATTAAATTCTAAAGCACAGACTTTGGCTTCAGTTCTACTACTACGGTAAATATGATTACTTAGTTGGAAACTTTCTGATGTTATGACAACACCTCAGTAAATGTGGATAACGTTCAGTACATTAACACGTTTTAGAATGTTCGCCATGAGCAGGGCCGGATTTACGTATAACCTACAGGAGCTTCGGCCCTCAAATTACAAGGGGCTTCATTGGGGCCGCCGTATTAAAAATATGAAATGCATTAATAAATAATTGAAAATTATTTTAGCGACACTTAATAAAGAATATATGTGCAATGTAGCATTTCCACTAACATGAAAAACTTTTAAATCTAAAATTTCGTAGAGGGGGAGAAACCTTTTAAATATTACACATTAAGGGTCTCAATACGTTGAAATGAGGCCCTGGCCCTGAATAGCGCGGATCTCACAATGGATGTCATTGCTTATCAATGTCTCTGTCTATACTCACTGATGTATTAGAATAATTTGAAAACAAATGTAACCCGTGTTTGCGAAATGGAAGGTTTGTTTCAATTGCTGGGAACATGTGTTTGCCATACGGATAGTGCACCGGCCACAAAACACAGCATCACATACTCTGGTCTAAAACCCACCAAACTTACTGATTGTACACATCACTTCAAAAGTTTATATAATTTTAACTTACGATATTTATAATCTATATTTATTTTATATAATTTTGTACCATTACCCTACAGAAAATTGTAACAAATAACTTCAATGACGTGGAATAATTTGACACATTTGCTCACATTGTATTCTTGTAACAGAAATATCACCCTGAAGATGGTTCGGACTACAGGCCGAAACATTTCGGTGGAAATATCACAATAAAAATACAGCAGTGTAAGTGTATTTCGTTGGTTCTTGATACGCTTTATACAAATTAATGCACGGAATATGCATGGAACGTACTGAAAATTTACCTGTGGTTCATCTACCGCCCATGTTCTTGAATACCACAGCCGAACCTGATTCTGAAGCCTCATGGGAGCCCGAAGTAGGCTAGGGGTCTCTGCGAACGTGAGTTTAATATGTCGATCCTTCAGCGATCGTAGCAGATTTGATTTCTGACACGGATTAATCTGGCAAGGGTACAGAACCTAAAGGGACGCATAATGTGGATGAGAATTATCAACTTTATGTTTTTTGTACCGTGCATTGTGATACAATTATGTCATGTTAACCAACAAAGTGCACTTTTAAAATTAATGTTTTATTCAATTCTTCTTAGTATCCAGCACACCCTCTAACCAGCTAGACTGCTTGCATAAACGAAAGAAAAACATACCCTATAAAACTGCGTGTACAATAAGGTCTTTCTGATAATCAACATTAGATGTTCGACACACGTAGAAGACAAGAAGAAATTAATTAAAACATTAATTTGAAAAGTGAATTTTGTTGGTTAACGTTACATAATGAGAATTATCAGCTTATACAAAGTCTCTATGTTCAGACGTCGCGCCAGTTTGGATCCAGAACCAGACGGACGCAGCAGGTGCCTTCGAAACCGTGAAGGTAAAATTCAAGGTGGCCTTGCTCGCACAACGAAGGCATGCAGACGTTAGTGGAGGTTTGGAACCACTTTTTTGTTTTTGTTTTTTTTAATTTTGTAAAATGACCAACCAATGCAAATCAATAGATAAATTATTATACTGCTTATTATACTGCTCCTACATGTTTCGACACTATCGTGCCATCCTCAGGGAGCTTGTAATCAATACCTTGCCAAGTTACATAAGTATTTCAAATGCAGTTTTTGGTAATACATTTCAAAATTTCACATATATTTTATATTGTTGAAATCCCAATGTTTAAAATATTTAAAATATTAAAATTGACCTATTTCTAATAAAATGGCTGAAATCATTTTGTTGTTACAATTCACATGAAGTCCTGTGTGGTGGCTATATGTACAGTCTTTATGTTGATGACAATTTTAATGTTTTAGAAATTTTAAACATTGAGATTTCAACAACATAAAACATATGTGAAATTTTAAATTGTATTACCAACAATTGCATTGACATACTTGTGTAACTTAGCAAGGTACTGACTACAGGCTCTCTGAGAATGACACAATAGTGTTGAAACAGTATAATAATTCATCTGTTGATTTGCCTTGGTTGATCACTGTACAAAATAATTAAAGATGCACGGTACAGGTGTTAAAATATAGTATAGGACCACTCTTTCTTATCCTTTTCACTAGATGGAAGTGAATGGTCAACTTCACGCCCTGGTCGCTTTAACCCCGGGAAATAACTCCGGGACGCAACGGATAGGAAGCTCAAAGTTTGGAAGATATGGATGAAACAATCTTGTGTCGGTGGAGACTCTAACGCCTAGCCTAGTCACAATACTGACTGGGCTAACCGTACAACCACAATATTGAATCCAATCCGCAGGCGGAAAACGGATTCGCCAGTGTCACTTCACCATGCTTGATACATAGATATGCGTCGCTTAACGGCGGGGATACGTTCTGAGAAATGCGTCGTTAGGCAATTTTGTCGTTGTGCGAACGTCATACAGTGTACTTACACAAACCTAGATAGTATAGCCTACTACACACCTAGGCTATATGGTATAGCCCATTGCTCCTAGGCTGCAAACCTGTACAGCATGTTACTGTACTGAACACAGTAGGCAATTGTAACACAATGGTATTATAATATTATGGGACCACCGTCGTATATGCGGTTCGTCGTTGATCGAAAAGTCGTTATGCAGCGCATACCTGTACAGTTAATGGTCTTTCGCATGTCAGTTAACTCACAGTGGAGAGTGAGCGACCGAATTTCTGAAGCCTTCCGCGGACCTGCTGTCATCTCCAGACTCCAGTGGCGACATCACTGAGCTCGGCCTGGCAAGCAAGGTCTTCCATCCCACACGGGACATTTAACCAGGGCCGCCACCCGCTCAAGAAACGATGACCCTCTCTTATCTTGCAGCCTGCAATGCAGTGTCTGCCTCACACATCTGCCCACACTGCCTTCTCCAGGCTAACCGCAGGAGGGTTCAAACCAAGGACACTGAAACTGCCCAGACTTAACTCTATAAAGACTTGTCCGTGGCAAGAGTGCGGTAGGAGTTCAGGTTAAAGATTCTTGGTAATATGACGTCACTATGCCTTATAAAGGACCTGTTCTTGTAGGCGGCAGCAGGTACTACCCGTTATGAAGTTCATCTTCTTGGCGTTCTTTGAGATACACGAATAAGGTTTCTTTACGAAGCTAGAGTTCGCTTGACCTAGCAGACCCTTTGATGTGTGTATTGTGTCTGGAACAGAAGGTACACAGCTGACAGGGACACGTTGTGTCGAGCGGTGACCTTCATCAGCTACTTACCGGTGTTTGTCTTCTAAGAGGTACAAACCCACTGCTTCTATTACTCATCGAGTTGTCATTCCTTACAAGAGCTGCAACGCTTGGCTTGCTTTCCGAAAAAGGTTTCCAAGTAGGTGTCAGCTAGATGATGTACCGGCGAGACGAAGGAGATGATGATGATGATGATGATAATAATAATAATAATAATAATAATAGGTGTGGCAGTACCCGCAGAAAGAAATGTGCAAAAGGACACAGAAAATGAGTTAAAATACAAGAGTTTATGTACAGAGACACAGCGAATGTGGAATCTGGTGTGTTTAACACTGAAGACCTACGACTATCTGTAGGATGTATACTCAGTAAAACATCTCTTAAACGAAACCTGGGCAGAACGGAAGCTTATCTTAGCGGAAAAAAATTACAATCCGGATAATCTGGAGTCCCGATGATTCATCCTGAATGTGCCCCTATTCAGCGGAACTTTCCTGCGAATGGAAAAATATGAATCGGTCTATCGCCTTCCCGTTATAGGCAGGTTTAATTGCCTATATGTATTTTTTTCGCACACGAACACGTGCCGTATCCGTTACAAAAAGTAATTAAAAAAGTTTTTCAGTAAAATTATCGGTGTTTATTGAGAGAATCGTACCGAACATATAGGTCTAAATACTACGTCAGTTGAGTCAGAATGAAGTATGTTACTATGACTTAGCCGGTACATAAAGTCACCACTAGGCTTCAAGAAGTTATGATTCATCTTATGAGTGGGTGTGGTGAGTGTGTGAGGTATTGTGAGTAACTGTGTGGTTAAGGTGGCCTTTAATACGTACAGTTTAAAAATTCACATTATGTGATGTGAATATATATATATATATATATATATATATATATATTTAAAAAAAAGTAAAGTGATCCCGTTACAGGCCCGGTGTGGCCCAGAGGTTTTAGAGGTACAGCTCTACTCTTCCATGACCGCGGCACTAGAAGGGGGTGAGTGGTCAGCAGCACGCTTCGGCCGCACTTTACCCCCGGGACCCATTTTACAGGAGGCTGGGTGGGTCCCAGGGCCGGTCTGGACGGGCGGAAAATCTCGTCCCCACCGGCATTCGATCCCAGACCGTCCAGCCCGTAGTCAGTCGCCATACCGACTGAGCTAATAAAGAAGACTGTTGGAAGCAACAGAAGTCATTTTATTTCGAGTTTATATTCAAGGTTTACCGTGGTGAGGTTTTACTATTTATAGCATAAAGAGAAAGGAATTAAATTATCCCCTATAACACTTACGTCATTAATAAGTATACGTCAAGGCCTGTGACGTAATCACAAAGAACGTTTCTGAAAGGTATTAACAGCCAACAAGTCTTTTGTATTCGCTCATCTGTCCTTTTTCTGTTCAAATGTCCTCGTAGCTGCAATTTGACAGCAATCCGGGAAGCCGTAGAATTGTGGTGATATTACAGTATTATGTCGGCCAGCTACAAATGATGATGGTAAGCGTGATGATGCTGTTGCTGGTAATGCTGAAGGACACAGGAATGGTCTTTGTTGTTTCTGATGGAGACGACGTACGGTGTGACATCTGTTGTTAGAGAAAGTGTACCTGGCGCTGCTCGTCCATCTTGCGTATACTCGTGCCTCTTGCTACGGCTGATGAAGGTGACGACACTTGAAGATGATACATCACTACCAGAATCCTTGGAAACTGTGTAAACGAGAGACGGACGTAAAATGTAGTGAAAAGACAAACGAAAGCGTAAAATAAGGCAGAAATGAGAGACACTTTATTTTGAAGGTGTCACTTTGTTCGAAGGTTTCAAGGCTCCACCCTCTCGTCCTTCTGACAGAAGTGATATAAAAATGAGGGCATTAAAATTGTGCAGGTTGTGGCTTTACATGAGTGTCGTTGAATGTTGGTTTTCTGGTTAAGTTTGAATTTTATAATCTGGACAAAATAATTAGATGGTCTTTAAAGCAATGGGGGTAATTTTTATGAATTTAAATTGGAAGCGGTACCTTAGAAACATTCGGAAGGTTAATTGAAACTTGGAAGCCTCTTCAAAATTCGCTTGAAATCAGACGCAAAAATAGAGAAAGGAAACGTTTCGAGGTGAGCGAAGGCAGGACCTTCCGGATACATTTTGACTTCTAGCCACCAGACCGTCACACAACTAATGCAAATCTCGTAATGTTTCCTTTACATGTGTGCTGTTGCTGTCTTGGTAATTTACATTACCAGTCATGTACGGTGTACTGTTACATTCAGTTGCGTGGTATGCTCTTCTTCTAAGTAGGTAAAGATTACTCAATCCCTGTACAGGCCTGCACAGGCCCTGATTGTTCCAGGAGGTTTAGGCTCCCAGATTTCGAGACAGTCGGCACATTAAAGTGGTAAGGTTGTCATCCCTACGCATCGGCCGCCTTTACTCTCCAGGAAGTGTTCCTGATACACATTTCTGTTAACGGTTGAGGCGATCCCAGGGTCATAGTGCAGCCGGGAAGGCGAAAGTCGGTTGAAAAATTCTAATGACACTTTCATCTCAACGGTATATAAAATTCAGTTGGTTGCTTTCGGAAAACATAATCCGTGTGCTTTATAATAACAGACATATGAGTGATGTTGGGGAAATATTGGTATATATTTTGTGAATAATAGGAATATATGTAAGCTATGCGCCAGAATGTAGGGTTTGTTAATGTTTCAGCAGGTGGTACGTATAAATACCACTGAACTTTGAAAGGCACTATTTACCAGCTGAATAACTACACGGTGCTGGAGGACAAGCTGCATCATAAACTTGGTTAAGTTTCCTTCTGAAAGTCCTGGCTCTCTTTGGTTCTGTAGTTACTGTAGATTTAGTTGGTTTGCTGTAGCAAAATGGAAAGCTTGAGATAACTGCTTGTAAATGGGAAGACAATATGAAGATTTTTCTTATGAAGTAGTAATTTAGTTGTGAACTGAACTGAATTTAGGTAGAAATTTCAATTGGTGGACATTTTTGCGGGAGAATTTAATTGATTTAGAAATTACCGAAGAACTATTCTGTGCTGTGGGGTTCGTTAATTGTTTACTGACAGTTTGTTTCAGGGGGGAAGAGGACTTTGGTCCATTACAAATTTTGATCTGCACCCAGTGGGAAATCTCAACTGGCTGTTGCACATCCTTCAGTTTCATTTTCGCAGGAGAAGGGAGGGTTTTACGTGAGGGTTCCATAAGGCTTGTTATCCGGGCGTGTTGCAATGTTAAAGAGAGAAGATGGGTGTGTGTGTGTGTGTGTGTGTGTGTGTGTGCCTTCCAAGGGGGCCTCATGTCTTTGATGTATTTTTTTGTAAGTTTAAATGGTGTGAGGGCAGAGAAACCTTGCATTTAGTAGCAGCTTTAGTGTAGTAAATTGGATGATCCTTCATGTAACAGCGCCACTATGTCCGGGATGTCATCTCCTATGACGCCACCAACACGCGCAATCTTGTCGTGTTTGGCTTTTCGCCTCAAAGAATTTCGTCAGCTCACAGACACACAAAACATTAAAGTGATGTATTCACAAAGCACCGAAGTTTAAATCATGGGAAGGCAGTCCTATCAAATTTGTTTCTAAAAATTGTTCAAGAAAGTCTGTTTTGTCGACGCTGTCATCCGCGGAAACATACAGTTTCTCTCATCTTTTTCTGCTGTGAGAATTCTGAAATGAAAACGGCAAACAAATTACCTCTTATATATATATATATATATATATATATATATATATACACGTAGGTGTGCAGTTCAGTCTAGGGGAAGAACACGGAGTACTTTAGCGTCAGTGTAGAGGGGAATATTTAGAATTTGCGGGTATAACATAAGTTCCAAAAGTGTACAGTGGGGCGGAGGTTATGACTGACAGTCATTTTATTTATCGGATTAAATGAAGGGGAATGACAGGTACGTATGAATTTCACATGAAGGAAATGTTACGTACATACAGAGCTTTGGTAGGAAATGTTACGTGCATGCAGAGCTTTGGTAGGAAATGTTACGTGCATACAGAGCTGTGGTAGGAAATGAATGAGGGATAGATACCTCTTGCTAGACGTAGTCATAGAAGGGGTCATCATTTTAAAATTGATATTTTAAGGGTACAATATGTGATGAAGTGGGCTGTATAAACGAGTCAGAACAGGTTCAGCGTACACCAACAAAGAAAACAAACGTTTTAACAAAAACGTATTATATTTAAAAAATTTCCGTGTTTCGGCTTACAGGCATTTCAAAAAGTGATCTTCGCAAACAGTTTATGAGTTGTACGTCGAGTTTACAGTATGTGTGCAGTCGAGTATAGATACTGCTAATTTAAATTGAAAATGTAAGTCGAAATAGGTTGTATATTTTAAGAAACTCAAATTTAACCTTTTAAAGCCTACTGGTCACGTGATGCACCACCAGTTTAACATTCAACAACTGTACGCTCTGCCCACACTGTATTTATGTGTTTTGTATTTATCACAGAACAAACAGCGACTTGTGCCACTTTCTGCATAAACTGATTGGTTTTTATAACCGAGATGAATAGTGTTTACTGCGCGGTACGACCTGGGACTTTAACTAAAGCGGTCTGCGCTTCGTCTTTAAATGGTTAATTAATATCATATAAATTATTGTAAAGTAAAACTTGTTGTATACTTTCTTCTGGGTAATTCCTTGGCGTCTGAATTTTACATGCCGTCGTTTCGGAATACTCTGTTCCATTTTCATAGGCAGATAGGTATGAAGAATACTTCATAACTACCTGCCTATGAAGATGGAAGTGTGTTCCGAAACGTCGGCATATAAAATTCAGACGCCGGGGAATTACCCAAAAGAAAGCATACAACATTCAGAACACGGCGAAAGTTTGAAATCAAGAATACGTGGGTGGATCCAAAATTTTCCGGACTGGTGCCACCATCTGCACAGCAGTTGTGTTAGCGCCAAGCACCGGTAGATGGTAGGACAACCATGTTTAGCGAGTCTGCTTGCCAAGTTT
>Ga0123355_10005507_pt1 | contig 18566 bp, 15 predicted proteins | sample TergutEmb28metaG_3_FD_89872 | JGI IMG/M metagenome (GOLD analysis project Ga0123355, IMG submission 89872) | Embiratermes neotenicus P1 segment gut microbial communities from Petit-Saut dam, French Guiana - Emb289 P1 | ecosystem: Host-associated > Arthropoda: Insects > Digestive system > Gut ... | reverse complement strand
TGTTTGTTTCTTTTCTTTCCTTAATTTTTTTCTTTTTTTTTTTTAGAATTACAGAGCTTTTTTTTCCCACTAAAAACCTTTTTTTTTTTATTCAAAAGGGATTCCTTTTTCCTTGCCTCTTTTTTTTTTTTTTTTACCTAGAGATGTAATTCACAGAGTGTGAACATTCTAAGTGTGTTGTTAAAAACTCATTCTTTCCAAAAAGTCAGACTTGATGGTCTGAGACAAGTCTTGAGAATGTCATTCAAAAATTCTAAAAATTTTCTGCTTCCTGCAAAAAGGGACAGTGATGAAATAATTATTTTTCAGATTCAGACACATAGAATCTTGCAGTTGTTAATTTGATATCTTTCCATCAGCATTCATGCCAAAGAGTACCTTGGAAGAAAGTTTGGATTTTGACCACTGCTTTTCAAAAACGTTAGTTGTGCAATGTAAATCTTGTTACAAAAAATTTAATTTTATATCCAGATGTATATTAATGAGTATTTGCTTGGTAAATGGTTGTCAAGAGAAAAGTTTGTCTTTAATCCCACCCCCATTACACAAATACACCTGGAATTTAAGTTTTGAGCATATGTTCTCATATGCATTGCTGCCTGGAAATTATAGTCAAAGTACTCAACACAACTGGTACACTTTTCATTTCATTTACCAGTGTACATTTTATTTCATAAAGTACTTAGCAAAATTAATCATAACAACATTACACATGGTAAGGAAAATCAGTGCAGATATTGGCTCCATCGAAAGATTTTAGGAAGACATTAATCACTAAGAACTGGCAGTTAGTATGAAGCTAAGGACAAATGCTCATAATATTTATTGTCACTACCATGGCTGTAGCTTCTGGCTAGAATAGATGAGGTGCCTCATTTTAATGGTAATTAAAGTTACTGTTAATAAGGTACATGCAATGTAAAGAAATTGCCCATAGTAGAATTCCTTGAGGTCCTTTCAATCAGATGATAGTTACTGATTCTGTGGTGTATTCCAACAACAAACAGGTTAGTAACTTATGTGCCAGTGTGTCCACTTTCATAGCTACAGTTGATACATGTAGGGTACCTGTAGGTGGTGAAATCTGAGAGCTTGCCAGTACAAGGATCCTAGGTTCCTTCTCCCCTTCTGCACCTCCTTTCATAAAATGCTTGGAAGTTTGCAGTAGAATGCAAAACAGTGAAAAACCCACTTATTTAACACTGAATGGTGTGTGTGTATATATATATATATATATACACACACACACACACACACACACACACACATCTTAGTAAAGGAAGTAATTATGCCATTAATACATCCTTTAAATTAATAACATTAAGTGAAGCTGTGTGTTCAATCAGTACTGTGGTTCTGCCCTGGAGATAAAGTGGCCAGGGCATGTAGTTGACCACTCACCTCAACTGTCACCAAGATAAGAATGTGTGGGGCTATACCTCTATCCACCCAGTATGCTTTCATAGTATGGACAGGGACAACTTACCTAACTTTTACCTGACTTGTCTGTGTTTTGCCATTGCTGCACAAATATGAGTAACATGACAACACATTAATAAGTGTGGGAACATTATGTCATGCAGGTACCTTAAGGACTGCTGTGTGTCTTCTGGGTGTTACTAGTCATCTTCTGCCTTTAACATTCCTGTTTTGTTTATATTTGAGGGATTCTATAATGATGTTATATAACTTTTTCTTTTATCTGTGATGTGTTACTTGTTAAATGTTTTACTAAACGAGTGGTTCAAAAATATGAAATAAGTGTGCCATCTTCTGCCAGCTTTAAGGCTCTTGAACTGTGAACCATAACTTGAAAAAGGTGAAAATACTTGGTAAATATCTTGACACTGAAATGTCACTTTAACAGTGAATTTATCATACTTGGGATCTACCAGTGTGTTTAATAAAAGTACGTTTGCAAATTTCAAGTAATGAGGACATTTCTGTTAATATGCCAAGTTGTTCATACTTTTGCTCATATCTATTATTTTGTTACAGTATTAGTGTGGCCTGTCAAATTGAGTGTAATATTTAAGGTTTAATCTATCAGACATTCATTGTCATATTTGTTCTCCTGTTTTTCTTATGCTTTAAGGTAATGACTAACATTATTTATAATCTTAAATACTCTCATTTGTGTGGTTAATACCCATATAATATATTTATTGCATAAGTGTAAATTGCACAAGTATGAAATAAATTTACATTTCAGAGTGCAAAAAGCACAATATATTACATGCTTCATGCAGTTACTTATATATGGCATGTACATTTTCTGCATTAAATGCAGTTGAACTTTTTCATTTGCAGATCATTTATAGTGATGATATATGCTATATAATATAAGAAGTCCTTGGGTTAAAAAAACCTGCACAATTTGTAAGCCTCTGTATAATTTAGTTGCCTTTTTCCACTGATTCATATTGTCCACTCTTCTGATATGAATGAAATACAAGAAATCCAACTACTCTTCTCTTTTAAACATTCCTACAATTCATATGTACTGTACGTCTGTGAATAGGCATTCTATCGGAAATGAACTTTGAAACCTTTCAGCAAAATACTGTTATGTAATTGACACAAGGCTGCTAGCAATTGTGCTTCTGGTGAATACATGCCTCGCCACCTCCCATGGGGCAGTCTCTTTGTCACATGTGAACTGATTCTTTTCAGTGACTCGCCCTTACAGTTTCCACGTACAAAATTAGTAGGATTTAGTAATTCCAAAGATGAGACTGTTTGCATTGTCGTTTGTCATGTGATGGTACCATAGTCTGTACTGTATATGAACCTGTTTCTTCAAGTTATTCTGGTTTGAAACTAGGGACGAAAATGAATGTTCTTCATAACATACCTGCTTGAATGAATCTCAACTGGCATTAGTTAATAAGTGTTTTCAACTCATTGTGTAATATATAAATGTGCAATATGGCTTGTAAATGTGATTTAAGTATGAAAATATCTACATTGTGTATGTTGTTTATGTTTACATGTGTAACATATTTTATGAATTCTGAGGTTCCTTTTATATTTTCAGTACTGTTTTATAAGTAAATTTAAAAATGTCCAATACAAAAGTCACCAAACATGCATTTTATTTTCAAATTCATGATATTAAACCTGTATTCAATGTGTCATGGTATTACTTCAGATATGACATTTTTATTTTTATATGAGTTATTGTGTATTTATCAAGTCTTATTGTATCCAGGGCATAATGCAGTGGTGTATTTTAAATAAATAAGGTGCTTCAGTAATATAGTGTTGTCTCTTGTCACACCACAAAACATCAACAATGTCGGTACACTCCTGTGTGTAGCTGGATGGATACTGCTGTCTCCAAACACATTAGTTTTATGTCATACAGTGTGTGAGCAATAACTTTATTGGTGAAGACTAAGAACTTTGAATTTTTAAATTGTAGTTTTTTTGTAATAGTTATCACTGACAAGCACAGTAAACGAATGTAAAATACTGGGTAGTTGTTGAAACACTTCTGCACAATTATGCAAATAGTGCAGCTTTGGTGATATGTACACACACACATGGTTTCATCATTTCAGAATTTGTGTTATTCTGTAAGTAGATAACATCAGACACACCTGTTTCGTGGGATAATTTCCAAAATGATTTTCTTGGACCCAATTTGAGCACTTTAGATACTCTGGTGAGTTTGTAGCATCAGTACTCATGCTAGTTGACATCTCTTAACAGCAGATCTAGTGTTAAGCCCTTTTTAACAGTTCTGAAACACAGTTTACTGGGTAAACTGAATCCACAAACTACCACAACAATTTAGACACACCTCCAGAATGTTCTTGTAATTAAATTCTCAACAGTGAAGTAACACAGTTCAGTAGCATACTTAGTATGGTGCTGGACGCAGAACACAAATAATGCTCAAGGTTCTCCAGCCACAACAACAAACTTGCAATGGTTAATGGAAATTAACTGTATACATATTGTCACAGCAGACAGCATGTTAACTGCCAGTTGGCTAAGCATCTGCTCAAATGCATTTCCAGTAGATGCTGGACTTAGGATGAAGCATAATGAAACAGTATTTTGTTACATTAATTTTAATGCTTATGATAACTTATACATTTGTATATACAAATTTTACAACTGCAAAACCTGGAACCGTGCCTCTACAATGCAGGGTCTTCTTTCATTTATCAATAAGTGTCCCACGTACTCTGTTACGCTTAGCATCCATTTCTGCTTGTGTCTGTTGCACAACCATCTTTCTTTTGTTCATGCCTTTTCTTTCCAACTGCTTCTCAATGATACGTGCATTGTTTGCATAAGAATCAGCCACTTCACGCTGTAAAGAAATACATTCCAAACAAAAAGTTAGTTTCACATGTTTAATGATATACTTCTGAATAGGAACAGTATTCTAGAATGAATGGAGACAGATTAGTAAACTGTGTAAAAAGAGCTCAAATGTACTGGGCGAAACACAAATTTAGACCTCAAACTCATACATTTTATTTATTCTTGGTTCTTTAATGGTGCAATAAATCACTAAATTATATAATGTTAAATATGATCATAGCATAATGAAATAGAAAACATATGGTAGTGACAGTGGCATAATTTTAATGTATTGTTTCAAGAGATTACAGTAGCATCCAAAATGCAGTCACTGTGTGCTCCTAAACTGAATACTTACAGCTTCAATCTCATCCTCCTCTTCATCTATAGTGGAGACAGTTACTGAGCTGAATTTCCCCATGTTCTTTGTATGTTTCGTAACCATTATCTTCTTTGGTTTTTCAACAGCAACCTGGTTGTAAATAGTTGTCATGGGGCCTTCACCTGAGCTTTTAATGACTGCTCCTTTAACTACGAAATTAATATTGCTCTTTGGATCATGTTTATAATACAGTAGCAGTCCACACCTTAATAAAAAAGAACAAGAATGTGAGAATGAAATCAAACTGAAAGCAACCATGGCAAACAAAAACTGAATCATTGCACACATTCATTTTAAAACTAAGTTCACAGATCCTGTAAATGGCTGCATGCACACTGTTCAATAGCAGAACTTGTCACATACACTTTGCACAAAACAGAGCAGTTTTATAAAGCAACAATATCAACTACTAATGAAAAACAGCGGCAGATAATCCAAACAAATAGTTACAAGTGTACTGTGTACTGATTTAATCATAGTGAAATGCCCATGGCAGACACAGTGAAAAATGTTATACAAAAATTGATAAAGATGTCCTCAACCACTGCACTAAAATACAGTATATTAAAAGAAACTTACTTTTTGCATTTCATTCTATACTGCCTCTCAATTCCTTCAGGTCTTTTCAAATACACAGTTTCATCCTGATCACAAGTGACTTTATGTGCATGTTTACTGCCATCTATCACACGAGCTCCATCCCTCCGTCGCAAAGGAAGCTTTTCTATTGCACAGTCTAAACAGAGAAGAATCAGAGTTTACAGCATTAAATAAATAACCCACATCAACAGGGTATTCATGTCTTAAGTGAAAGCACTGGAGCATGAGGATAACCATAAAAAGCATGTCCTATGGTTAAGAATAGGTGGAACTTGACCCTCCCTGAAATGTAACATAATAGCGGTCCAAAATCAAAATGAGCGTTTCGGCTTTTAAATATTATGGCAAAGAAATAATGGCATACTTGTACGGTAAGGATACGAAACGCACCTAATATTAATGTCATCTGACCACAAAGGCAGTAGTATATATGCAATGGTTTCTCTTCGCTGTACTCTTCCTGATCTTTAGTATCTGAACAAACTATGCTTCGCGACACAACTTTCGGCATTTTAATAATGAAACTAACGCATCACAACGTAATGTAACCACACACACACACACACACACTTCCTTTGACAGCCAAAACCGCGGATCACTACATGTTCACCGAGTACAGATCACAGATCATCTAGTTCACTAGGTACAGATTAATACCTTTACCGCACGCATCTCTTTCAGCACGTCCGGCTCTGGCGTCTCCGTCGGGCTAACTATCGCTACTCATAGCGGTTCTTGTCACGGATTATCTAGTGGCACACGTTACCACAGATCATCTAGTATATTGTGGCGCGTGGTTTCTCGGCTGCCAAATCATGGAGTCGAAATAAAGTGGGTTGGTCTGCTGTGATGGATGCAGGTATGTACTTTAGAAAATATATATGTTCTAGTTTAAAGTATTGTGATTCATAGTGATTGATATCAAAGTACTATTTTGGAGGATGCTGCAGACTTCGTAATCCTCCTGTATTTTAAATTCATAGCGATTGATGCTAACGGTTTTGCTGTTGAGGAGGGTGTTGTTTTTGTTTATGCTTTAATTTGGGTCAGTTATAAGGCACAAGCTGTTTTCAAAATATATACTGTAGACATTTTTACGTATGGCCTTACGTCTTTCTGTAATGCATGTAGGAGATGGTGAACAGAATTCTACTCTCTACAATGTAAGTGGCTGGGTAGGCCCCATGGCCGGTTGGGACGTGTGCGGGAAATATCGCCCCCACCGATATTCGATCCCCGGACGGTCAGTATAGCGAGTCGCTATACTGTCTACGCTATTTCCAGCTCTTCTATCAAACTATGTATCACAGTTTACGTTTTTGTATCAAGTCTGTTTAAACAGTAGTATGTGGATTTAGCAATCTTAGGATCTCTCCCCACTCTGCGCCGTATTACATTGTGATGATTAACAAGTGTGGCAAGGAATTTGGTGACACTGATGAAACAGCGATTATGAGCGTGGGTTTGTCGACATGTATTAGGTAGGTGAATGAATTGATGTAGTACTGTGACATTACAGATCACAACTAGATTTTATTTACTTTAGAAAGTTGGGGCCTAATTGGCCATAAGCAAGATTACCAGCCGTTCAGAGGTTCTGTTTGCTTTTCATTAATTCCTCTAGGCAGATTCCAGGATAGTGTCTTGATTAGGCCATGGCCACTTTTCCATAGCTTTTCAATTCATCTTTTACCAGTAACCTTACCATGTGGCATTAAGTAGTCTGTGGGTAGCATCATCAAATAAATCACTACACCAGATGCTGTGAGTGGTGTAAGCAACAAAAATATATATCTCATTTCTAAATGAGGAAATCCTTGCGAAACAAATCAAGTCTTGCAAAAGTTTGTTGATGTAATGGTTTTCTCGTCACAGGTCCTGTAGTATCTAACAACACAGTGCAAAAATGAAAATGTGTTCCCTTCTTTGGAGTGTGAACTCACCAGGCAGTAGTCATACACTGTGACAATGAATTGATATGGGTAGACAGTTATGTCATATAACAGTAACCCACCCATAGACCATACATCTATAAACTAGATTTTATGACTGATATATTTGAACAGATTTGTCAGATTTTAATGAAACTTGAATATTCTTGACAGATTTGTGAAAGATCCTCAAATATCAAATTTTGTGAAAATCTGACTGGTGGTAGCCAAGTTGTTCCACGCAGATGGAGAGACAGACATGACAAAGCTGATAGTCACTTTTCATAACTTTGCAGACACGTATAATAACCAGAAAACAAAAGTAAAAACAAATTCCGTTGTACACAGTATTAATGCAAGGAATAAATACCATCTTAATTGGCCAACTGCCAACCTTTCATGTTTTAGAGGAGTGCATACAATGCTGAAATCAATATTTTCAGCATTTTGCTGTGTGGCTTTGCATGCCTTAGGAATGAAAAGGCTCAATTTGCAGTACTGGTAGCATGAGGAATGGAGTTAAGTGCATAGTCCATTAACTCTTTTGATGAATTCCTGTTGTTTAAAAATGAGTTATAATCTTGTTTGCTGCTATATGCAGTGGATATAATGTAACATCTGAATACTTCATATGAAGTCCAATGCTGTAATTCTCCGTAGTAATAGTTCTCCTTATTTTGCAGTCTTGTGACTTCACATCCTATTGTCACATTTACTTCGTGTGAAGTTCAGTGCGTTGCTTTTGTGTTGTAATAGTTCACCTTATTTTGTAGCTGTGTTACTTCACGTCCTTTTGTCACATTTCGATCTGTGGCATGTTTGCACATGTGTATGAATGAATGAATGCAAACAAACTTTATTTAAATGAAAGTACTCTAAAACAAATTACTTAGTGTCTGACAAACTCAACTGCTGTTCTTAATTTGGTATTGCTACAGGTTTCGGTCATTTTTTACCATCATCAGTCTGTCAATACAATACTGCAACATAAGGTGAAAAATGCATGACAAATGTATAGACTCTGTGGGATTCCATAAGTGTACAAGTTTTTGTAGAGAGTAGTAGTTGATTTTGGCAGACAGTAAGTGATTTGTTTTTTAATAATCCACCAACAAAACAGGGTGTATTCCAATGAATTAGAAAATATTTTCTATGAAAGACGTAAAGAAGGATACTGCCTGACAAAGAACAAGCAAAACAGGTTATAGATTGAACTGGTTAAAGTTGACCACTATTGTAACAGCAGCAACAGTTAGTCATCTGAGAGCCATGGCAGTTTTTTTTGGGGGGGGGGGTGTATGTGGCACACACAGACAGGCTCTGGTAATTTGCCCCACCTTCTCATCATTTATGAATAGTGTACGAAACAAATCACTGAGTGGCATAGACTCTCTCATCCACTGTTTGCGGAACCTGTTGATGTTACTAGTAACATGTGCCTGTCATTTTATAGGCTGAGGGTCGTGTTTTTTTTTTTTATTATTATTATCTTTGTTCAGTTTATTTATGTCTTTTTCACTTACAGTAACCAACAGTCTTGCAGTGTATTATGTGTAGCTCTTCTGAATTAAATACAGGATCCTCCACCCTGCCTCAGTGTACAGTGAACATCACATAGTGTTGCACAAATATTATTGTGATGAATTTCAACCATGCGATAGAGAAATGTTACTTGAATTTACTTTACTGTCTTTAAATCCCATTATTTTAGTTTCCATAAGTTGGCAATGCTTGTGTATTCCTATCAAGTGCTAGCAGGCATGATGGGGAAAGTAATACTATGGTATACACCAGCCCAAATCAACCTGTAGCTCACGAACATGTTGCTGGTGGGTGACACAGTGTAATGTTGCCCAGGGAGACATTTTGAATGAGAAAACATCTTTTGACCCTTTCTCTGGCAAAGGCAAGATGGAACACCAAAGCAATTTTAAAAACTTATGAGCTGTTTATTTACAGTAACATACATTACATGACTAATTCACTGTGTAAAAATGTGCTAAAACATTGGCACCCAAGCTGCTGCTGTTGTAAATTGCTTTTTAAATAAATTTTTCCTATGAGAATATTTTTATTTTATATGATGTATAGAAAAATACACAGGTAAAGTTATAAATATACCCTGTATTTATTCATTATTCATTCTTTGTGTTGAATTTCATGTTGCCCATAGGCAGATAAAATTTTGCCAAAGTTGCCCACACCACGTAAGAGGTTGAGCAGACCTTGGTCTGCATTTCTTAATGTATTTTTCTTAGAAGTGTTAGTGAAAGTTTGAGAATTGCTTTTAATTAAGAATGGTGTCTGTGCAGACAGAAGCCTGAAGCGGATTGAAGCTGTCCTGCGTCACTTTACTCTTGAGCAGCTGGCAGACACTGTTATCCCAGACTTCCAGATACTGTCATGGCACAATGTTAGACAGAAGATAATACACGAACAACATCCTTTGAATAAGAATTCCGTCATTAGGTTCCTTGTATTTGCAGTTAAGGTAATGTGTATGGAGAATGCTTATGATTCCATTTTACAGTATGTTACCAGTTTGAAGGTTTTGAACATTCAAGTCTTCTGAGATGTTATGTCATATTTACCAGTTAGACACTGTGTATCTTCCTAGAAGCCTTAATTTTCAGCATTACTGCTGTAAGAACCTGAAATCTTGCATTTACAGGTTTTGATTGAGAGAATTATTCAGGCTGTGACCTTTGGGTTTGTGACACCCTGTAATCTTGTAGATGGATAACAATGTTCCTGAGGAATATGTTGCCTCTTGTCATCTATGTTGAATTGATTGTGGTGAGGAGATAGCAGTTGGTCTGAGCCATGTGAACAGTGAATGGTCAGGGCATGCAAATCCAAGATAAGGAGACCCATTTGCAGGGCTACAATTTATGCATGGGGTGGCATGTAAATGTGAGAAATTACTGTCTTTGTGGGGCCACATCAGATGAAAAGTTGAAACAAGATAAATACATGACATTGAATTGTCCAGAGTGATATGCAGAGAGAATGAAGTGGTTGTTCTTAGGTTCCAGTGATGGAAAGTTAAAAATTGTTTGTTTATTGGATTCACATTTCCTGTTCACAATTCACGATAGCTTAGACTATGTTCTGTTTCCTCTCCACCATTCTTTGGCTCTGATTGGGCACCTTGCAGTGTGTGTATTCCTGTATAGCTCATCTGCATTGTCATCCTCCTCACTGCAGCCCAAAAGATGGAGGAATCATGTTCCATTCTGGTGATCGAGGTGCAATGAATGTGCATCACAACCCAGAAGACCACACTGAATAACTGAGTTGCTTTTTAAGTAACTGTCTGGAGAGAATCCTCTTTTTGAAGCTGATAGTCAAAAAATCCCCTGTTCTTATGTTACGTGAACATTAATTACCTTATTCAAAGAAGCCTGCCCCTGTTCTTATGTTACGTGAAGATTAATTACCTTATTCAAAGAAGCCTGTCACTGGTCCATATGTTGGGCAAAATTTAGACTTGCTGTCTCTTAATATAAATAAGCAGAATGGGTATGGCCCAACCAATTATGTGTGTTATTTCCTCTCTTTTAGTGTTCAAAATAACAAACTTTAGGAAATCTATGAATCTTTATTTGCAATTTTGGTATGTTTCAGCACTTACAAAATAATTTTTATTTATATTTAAGAATGCTTTTATGTGCTCCTTTGCTCCCGCAGTGTGTAGACAGCTATACCATCCACCACCTGTTGTTTTTATGTGTGCTGGGAAGGTTAAAACAATCTTCACATATTTATACATGTGCTTACATTTCTCCAGCTAACGTACATGTAGTGGCATGCTAACTTAAATTTATTTACAGTTATTTCAATGTCATGCATTTTTTATGTGCTCATTATTGTAAGCATAAATATGTATGTGCGCAAATTTGTATGACAAGGTCAGTGGTACTTATAGCTTACACTTTTGTCCAATTCGTGGTTAGTCTTCATTTAGTACACTTTTGTCCAATTCATGGTTAGTACACTTTTGTCCAATTTGTGGTTAGTCTTCATTTAGTACACTTTTGTCCAATTTGTGGTTAGTCTTCATTTAGTACACTTTTGTCCAATTTGTGGTTAGTCTTCATTTAGTACACTTTTGTCTAATTCGTGGTTAGTCTTCATTTAGTACATTTCTGTCCAATTCCAATAAAGTAATCCATGCCAACATTCTGTTTATGGCTGTGCATGTATGTACAGTTTTAATAAGTTTATTGTAGATGTTTTATTACAAAAGGAATTGATTTATTTGTTTGAAGTCTGATTATTATGAATACAAGATGTTACCACCAGAAAGTTCCAATACTGTGTGTGTGTGTGTGGAGGGGGAGAGAAGCTTGTGTGACTGTGTTAGAAGGTTGGCTGCAGTGAAAAGCATACCACACACAAATTACACAGGACACCCTGATTTAAGTGGTAATTCTGCCTGTATTTTTATCATCTAATGTTCTGCCTTATTTCCTTCCTACACTCACCCTCACACAAAATTCATGAAGCCATATGTCCATCAGAGTCATCTTCCACTAAAACCAAGTAAAGTCACTGATTTTGGTGGTATAACTGCTAGATGATCGTTTGCATGAATTTTTGTGCTGCTGAAATGGACTCTCAGGTTTTGAGCTAAAGCTGTGTTTATACCATATATTCTCAAATCTAATCTGCGCCTTTTTTACAGTTTCAGAGGGCTAAAAAATCAGATGCGGATTAGATTCACGGTCATGAGCTGAATTTTGGAAAAATGGTAGAGCCGATGTACGTGTCGTAAGAACAATACAATACCATAATTTATTATTTTATTTATTATTTATAATATTTATAATTTATTATTCATCAGACTCGCCGTCATCACTCATAACTGAATCGTTATCTGTCACCCAGTCACTATCATCTTTATCTTCACCATTGTCCTCCCATAGAATGTCATCTTCGGATCCATCCAAAGCATTGCTTATGCAACACTTCTTGAAAGATCTGATGATAATGCTCTCCTGGATGGCTTTCCATGCAGCCAACACCCACCGTGCGACTTTTGAAGGCGGTTGAAGGAAAGGTGCGAATTAGAACCGCGAACTAACCTATTTTTTCGTTTAAGAAATCGGCAAAAACTAGTGCGGATTAGATTCAGGTGCAGATTAGATTCAAGAACGTACGGTAACTTCTTTTGGGGCTGTATATTGATGCTATTGCAACTGCAGAGATCATAATATGATAGGTAAAGACTGAAAAGAAAATGCTTTTGGTCTTTTTCAAGTTACTGGAATGTTATGAAAAGCGTGAGAAATCTACCAGTATTGCCCTTAACTGAATTAGGACATCTCGTGAGTCTGCTCACTTCTGTCAGTTAAACTAAAGTCCAAGTTAATAATCATCTTAACATATGTTCATGTATACGGCCATAGTACTAGTGTTGCATATTATTTGTATTTGAATTCAGCATGACTTTTTGTAATTTCCAGCAACATGTCACAAGAAAAGCAACCTACGCTACAGAAATTTTACAGATTATCCGACTGCGTGGTAAGTTGCATGTCTCAGTTAATAACTAATATAACATAGATGTGCAGAAGACTGTCAGGTGTTGGGAGATGAGAAGGATACAGTCATGACCTATAGTAAAGTTGTCCTGGTCCTTAATTAAGCACCATGCCAGTGTGGCATGTTTAAATTTCACTAGTGATGCCAAATATGTAACTGATGCATGTTTGTGCATAGTTGGGAAGTATTCAGCACCAAATGTTTAATGCAGAAAGTTGCTGTCTTTTCTCAACCAGTTTGACCTGGGTATACATATATGTCATGGCAAACCAGTGACTACTCTGATGGCTTCATTGTGAGTCCTGATAATATGGCTTGATTATAATTTAGTTAAGTAGTGGTTCAGTAAATACAGTGCTTGTTATATGTAGTATCTCCTGTTTCTTTCAGATATAGCGGTACATCATTATCGCTACAGATGGATTGCCTTTAAGATGTCTGGTGAAATAAGACAGGGCACCAGAAAACGCTACTACACATGCAGTGAGATCCAGGACAGTATTGAGACCATTTTTTGCAGAAAGAGAAGGCTTGTGGTAAGATTACTGTAATGCTACTGTGGGGAGATATTATCAGCTTTTATATGCGAGATCATTGGAATATGAGGTCTAATAATTAAAATAATGAGCCATGATAAAAGGAAATTTCCATTAACCGTATGCCAGTACGCTCATCTTCAGAAGCCATATACTCTATTTTAGTGTCTCTGCTATGCCATGAAACAGTGCTGATAGTATTTTTGCAGACACTGTTGTCATATTGTTCTGAAACACTTTAAAATGACACTGTTCAAAAAGATTTTCAGTTTCAGGAACAAGAACAAGTCATGGGGAGTCACAAAATGTATATGGACAGTTGTTTCTCCTCTCTAGCATTGTTTGATGACCGCTATAAGAGGAAAATAAAGTTTTGTGGTACAGGGTACCCAAACAGAAAAATATGTCACTGGAATTAAAGCCATAGGACCTGATGGTGGAGAACTGTGATACAAGGTCTCTTGCTGGTCTGTCATTGTGGAGACCTGGGCTTGATTGCAGACCAGGCCATGTGGGGTTTATGGTGGACAAAGTGACACAGGGACAGGTTTTTCTGTCTGAGTACTTCAATTCTTTCCTCTGGGGTTCATTCCACCAATGGACCATGCTCATATTTCATCTAGCACAAATGCTATATAATTTTAACAGTCAAAACCACTGTTAAATAAAATACTTTTCAGTGAGGATTGTATACGGACAACCATTTATGCCCCATCAGCAAAAGAAAATTTCAGCGATGAATCAGAAAATGCTATGAAACCTCTTGCCATTGCTGACTATAATACCTGTATGTATTGTGTGTACAGAAATGGCTAGATGGCCACCAACTGCAATGTGAGTTGAAAGGTACTGAAATGAATGAAGAAGCTTCTCTCCCACCCAGCAGATCTGGTCATTGTCACTGCTGTCATGAGATAGGTCTTATGGGACCTCTTCTTTGTATCTCGTGACAAGATTGTAACAGCCATTGCTTTTGAAGTCTTTGATTGTGTGGGAAGTTGCAGAGCTTCTGTTTGGGCATCTTGATACTTGAAGAGAGAACTGACATGTTATGCTGAAACATCAGTAACAAACTACCCATTGATACTGCACAATCCCAGAAGATTGAAGACATCAACTATATTGTAACAAAAGCCTAAAATCTTGCATAGCCATTGTGTTTATGTGGAACATCAAGAGCTGTAGCCACTCAGCAGAGCAGGCTTCAAGGGAAGTGCTGACTGCATTGGCCTGCTAAAGGAAGTAGGAAGCACTGGAAGTTTATGTTGTTTATTCCATGCTTTGTCAGTAACCAGTCACACCACTCAACCAACAAATTGCAGTTTTCTTCCTTTGATATTTATATTATTTATTATTCCCATATGTTTCAATCCACAAGGGATCATCATCAGGGAACAAATATCAGACAATATTGCTTAAAACTTAATTATATATTTTTTACACCTCATTAACATCTTATGTATCATGTAAAAGACTCCAGTAATGGAACATAGACAATTCTTTGTAAAATAGTCTTGTACAAAGTAAAATGAAATCATGATATGTAGTGTCTCCCAGGCAGCTTACATACTTAAAAGCTGACATAGTACTGTCAACTTTCGTTAAGCTGCCCCAGAGATACTGTGTATGAAGATTCCATTTTACTCTGTACACAACTATTCTACAGAGAACTGTCTATGTTTTACTACTTGACTCATTTACACTATACATAAGATGTTAATGGGGTGTAAAAATAGCTAAGTTTTATGCATTATTATTTGATATTTGTTCCCTGATAATGGCCCCTTGTTGACTAAAACATGTAGGAATACTCAGTGTGATACTGTTATATAAATGTCGAGGGAAGAACATTGTGCATTTGGTTGGTTGAGTGTTGTGAATAGGCACTGGAAGATCTGTTCCTTTAAAAGTTATGTGGCAGTACTTCATTATCTTTGTAGGAAGTGTGAATTTTCACTGTATAGAATGTTTTTTTCACCAGTTGTTATGGCTCACAAAAAACAAGACTTTGAACATACTTGTATCCAAACAGCTTTTAGTGTGTCACATGGACTAATTGTAGGCCCCTGATAATATGACAGCTATCAATGAATGAAGCAAACATTTTAACATTTTTGCACATAATGTTAAATTTTGTTGATACTGAGAATTGTAACTTCTATTGCTTGTGTTGGAAATGTGGTGCCATGTAGTCTGTTAGAAGTGTACAGATGAAGATTTAAGCTGTCTGTGATATTATGCCATCTCTGAGGCCGAGAAGAGTTTTTGTGGATTGCATATACCTTGACGATGTAAACAGCAAGCTTTCCCAAAACCTCATTTCCTGTATACCAATTGACACAGCTTCATATTCCAGACGGTACAAATCTGCACTAACACCAATGTGCGAGCCTCAAATGTTGCAATTATCCTGAAATTTAAGAGGAATCTGTTGTTTCCATCATCAGGGTAGAGAGTGTGTTTCATCTACCCTGATGATGGTGACAGCAGATTCCTCTGAAATTTCAGTATAATTGCAACATTTGAGGTTCGCACATTGGTGTTAGTGCAGATTTGTACCATATGGACTATGAAGCTGTGTCAATTGGTATACAGGAAATGAAGTTTTGGGAAAGCTTGCTGTTTACATCTTCAAGGTATATGCAATCCACAAAAACTCTTCTCGGCCTCAGAGATGGCATAATATCACAGACAGCTTAAATCTTCATCTGTACACTTCTAACAGACTACATGGCATCACATTTCCAACACAAAGCAATCTTCTAGAAGTTACAATTCTCAATATCAACAAAATTTAACATTATGTGCAAAAATGTTAAAACGTTTGCTTCATTCATTCTAACATAACTGTCACATTATCAGGGGTCTATGATTAGTCCATCTGACATACTAAAGGCTGTTTGGATACACGTATGTTCAAAATCTTGTTTTTGTGAGCCATACTACTGGTGAAAATAACCCTGAAATGTTGGTACTTCACCACCAGACCACCAGATTGCACAGCATCACATCCAAGCCTTCATGGTCACTGCTGTGTGAACCTAAAATCCCACATAAAATTCTTCTGTATTACACATGTTTGTTGTATAGTCAGAGATTGTGACTTTATTGTTTTCAGGAAGTTGCCATGATTTCTGAAGAGGAGATATATTTCATAAGTTTAATTGAAAAGAAGCGTACGGAAAGGAGGCAGGTCTTCAGTGCTCCTATCTTTATAGCACACTTCCCAGGACAACCATATTTCTTCACATCTCAGAGTGGAAAGAAAGAGGATGTATTACGCGTGAGTTTTGATGCTTCAAAGACTTCGTTATTGGCTAGGATTTTGGGTTTCCATAGTAGCAAAGATTTGAGGGTTGTTTGACCGTGCATCTTCAACATGAAATAATGTGAAATGCCAACTTGATGCAACAAGGTAATTTATTGATGTACCCTTAGCTCGACACATTTCAGGCACATACGTCCATCATCAGGAGCACTAGATGTTAAGTTGCAGCATATGGTTTTCTGCACTGTAAAGAGTGAGACAATATGAACCATGTGTATAGTGGCCGCACCTGTGTTATAGAAGCATTTATCAATGTGGTCTGTGGAGTATTGTAGTATTGTATAGGGGTGTTTGTGTTCACCTGCTTGTGGGTGGGGGCGTGTTGTTGTAGTAGGGGCTCATGGTGAAAGGTTATGAGGTGTAGGGATTGTGTGTATGTTGTGTTCACGGTTCTGCATGGGTTGTGGACGTTTAGTGTGGTAGTTAGGTTAGTTAGTGGCAAAGGGTGTGTGGTGTGGTTAAAATACTTATCTGTGTTAAAAATTTAAATAAATCTTACATACCTAAGTTTGTAGATGGGTGGTGGTCCTGAGAGCTGCTGTGTAGGTTGTGTGTACTGTTTGGATGGTGCTGTGTGACTGGTTTTGTCAAGTTGGGGGGTGGTAAGGGTCAATGACCAGTTGAAACAGGGGGTTCAGATCGCCTAGGCTTTGTTCGGGAATCAGTTTCTTACCTTGGAGGGATTGTATGTAGAGCCGTTCATAGGGGATTAGTGAAGAGGTGTTGTTGATGGGTTTTAGCAGGTGCATCATTTGGTTCATAGGTCCATATTTGTGTCAGTTTTGTAGTATGTGTAGGGCATAAGCTGACTGTGGGTTGTTGTTCTTTATGTAACGTTTATGTTCCTGATAACGTAGCTTCAATCTCTGGCTAGTCTCTCCTAAATATATGTTTGCACGTATTGCATGTCAGTGTATAGACTCCGCTATTGGCATGTGGTGGGATTAGGGTTTTGGTGGTGGGTCTTGTGAGTTGTAACATTGTGTTGTTAGTTTTGAAGGCGATCTTCACATTCGTTTGTTTGAAAATATTGGTGATTTTTCTAATGTGTGGTGTGGTGTAGTGTAGGTGAAGGTGGCCCATTTCGTATTGCTATTGTTTGAGGGGAATGTTGGGGCAGAAAGTTTCAGCCGTATTCTTTGTTTTAGTTTGAGCAAGAGGCTAATTGGAAAGTTGTTGTTGCATGCTATTTGCTTTATGGATTCCGATTCCTCCTGTCATTTTTGTCTGAGTGGGAGTGTAAACATCCTCTCAATGTGGAACCTGTAGGCAGCTATTTTGTGTTCCAGTGGGTGGTTTGAGTGGCAGTTTATGGTGGTGTCATTGGAAGTGGGTTTGCGGAATATGCTTATTTCTAATTTTGCGGGGTTTCTGGTGATTAATAAATCTAATTATTTGATGCGGCCATTGTTCTCGGTGGTTGGTTCCAGTCTCATGTTACTGTGGATTCCATTTGTGTATTGTAGTATGGATTCATAGGTGGTGCATGTGGAGTCGTAGATTATCAGGATATCGTCCACATATCTGGTGTAGAAGGTTATGCTGTTTGTGTTGAGCAGGTGTTTTATGTGTGCTTCCTCTAGATGTTGCAGAAATATTTTGGCTGTAGTGCCTGACATGAGGGATCCCATGGCCACACCTTTATCTGGTTGGTAAATTTAGCCTTGAATCATGAATTATATAGGTTATCCAGAAAGTAAGTTCCGATGGACTGTTATGAAAAAACAAGAATATATTGCAAACCATATATATTGCCTTTATTTTCATTTTTGTTCCATGCAATAGTTTATGATTATAAATAAGGGCCAACTACTTGCACTGTTTTATGTTATTAAAATATTTATTTACATAAAATAATTTAAAACATAAGACTTAGTTTAAAATTTGCTAAACCTCTTACATGTTTCGGTCATAACTTGACCATC
>Ga0123355_10005506_pt1 | contig 18566 bp, 13 predicted proteins | sample TergutEmb28metaG_3_FD_89872 | JGI IMG/M metagenome (GOLD analysis project Ga0123355, IMG submission 89872) | Embiratermes neotenicus P1 segment gut microbial communities from Petit-Saut dam, French Guiana - Emb289 P1 | ecosystem: Host-associated > Arthropoda: Insects > Digestive system > Gut ... | reverse complement strand
TCCCGTACAGTTCCATATATTAGCAAGGTAACAGGCATCCCCATGTGTGACCTAGCAACCCGCACCAGCATTGGTGAAAAACTTGCTGATCACGGATATCAATCTGGCATAGGTGCAGAGCCGGGCTTTATGGCAGTCAAAGTCCCCGTCTTCTCGTTTGAAAAGTTGACAGGGCTTGATATTCATCTCGGGCCTGAAATGAAATCTACGGGCGAGGTGCTAGGCATTGGCAATGACTTTTCCGAGGCATTATATAAGGGACTTGTGGCAGCAAAGTACAAACTAAGCCGCACGGGCGGCGTATTCATTAGTGTTCGCAATTCAGACAAGGGAGAAATTGCTGATATTGCAGATAGGTTCAACACACTTGGCTTCAAAATATTTGCAACTGCAGGTACAGCCAAACTGCTTGAAAGTCATGGTTACAATGTAACCTCTGTCAAAAAAATACAGGAATGCCCCGAGGAAAATACTGCTACGCTACTCGAAAGTGGACAAATTTCCTATATCATATGCACAGCAGAAAAAGGCCGCAACCCAATGCTAGATGAAGTAAAAATACGCCGTAAAGCATGTATCTTGGGCATCCCGTGTTTCACAAGTCTGGACACTGCCGAAGCCCTTGCCCACTGTCTAAAACAAGGAAGCGAAGATGGCAGTATTGTATTAACAGAAGAAACAACCACTTTAATTGATATAAACGTAGCAGTGGGGTAAATTGCGTAAAGGATGAGGTGTGGTGTATGAATGCATACAAAAACAGTGTTCTCATTGTTGATGATGAGTTCTTGAGTTTATCTTCGCTATCGAACGCACTCAGTCACGACTATACCATATATGTTGAGAATAATGGGCGAGGCTGCATAGACAGCGCACAGGAGCTAAAGCCAGACCTTATACTATTAAATACCAAAATGCCAGACATGACCGGTATTGATGTTATCAAAGTACTAAAGTCGAATGAAGAAACCTGTAACATTCCTGTTGTTTTCGTTACAGAATTAAACAGCTCAAGCGCAGAAGAGGAGTGTTTTATCTTTGGTGCGGCAGACTATATTATCAAACCCTTCAGCATACCTGTTGTTTGCTTACGTATCAAGAATCAAATGCAAATGGTCAACAACATACGAAACAAACAAGACTTGACCGTAACAGATATTTTGACAGGAATAAGTAGCAAGCGACACTTTAATGCCGTTCTAAACCAAGAATGGCGCAAGGCAATACGATATAATGCCGCCATCGGTTTAATGATAATTGATGTCGATAATTTTGAGGTATATAACGCCAAACACGGTCATTTACGTGGCGATATCGTGTTAAAAAAAACTGCACAGCTTCTATCGAGCCATGTCAATGGAACAGACTATCATGCTGCCCGCTGGGGTGGTGAAGAGTTTGCCATAGTTATGCCACATACAGATATAAATGGGATGATGGATTTTGCCATACTTATTCGTAACGAAATAAATAATCACGACTTTATAATGGATGATGTTTCGTCTAGCATATCCGTCTCCATTGGTATAAATGCATACAAGCCATCCATCACTGAGATACAGCTACTGGAAACATTCATTTCAGATACAACAAATGCACTAAGCCGCGCATATAATATGGCTGATGACAAAATAGCTATAGCGACACATGGGCTTGGGGCAGGTGGTTCAAACAAATTTGTTTGAACCATACAGTGCTGGTTGCAGACAACAATATGGTAGTAAAAGTCCTTAATACCGAGCTGACGAGTGACGCAAGGGATTTTTATATTGATGATGAACGTATGATAGCTGAAATATGCGTATTCGCTGAAAAATACGGTCTCTTGAGGGAGCAGCGTTCCAATGATGTGGACTCATTTATAGATAGGGTATTTTTTTCGACTTTACTGGAAAAAAATGTGTGTTGATTTCCGCTTGTATAATGTCATGAAAATGTTATAATTACTTTGCAATAATGAGAAGTATGACAAATTAAAGGATGTGTACTGTAGTGGAGTACATCGCTATAAATGGACAAAATGCCTTACATGGTAATGTTGATATAAATGGGGCAAAAAATGCCGCGGTAGCAATAATCCCGGCAACGATTGTATCATGTGGGGTTTGTGTGCTTGAGAACATGCCTTATATCGAAGATGTAATAAACTTGACGCGTGCGTTAGAGTCACTTGGTGTTAAATGCGAGTTCCGTGACAACAATCACACAATCGTTGTGGATGCGACAAACGTCACAAGCCACATTGTAGGCGAAAGATTGGCAAAGAGTACACGCGCTTCGTATTATTTTTTGGGCGCGTTGCTTGCTCGATTTGGCAAGGCAGAAATGCCAATGCCCGGCGGGTGCGATTTTGGTACACGTCCAATGGGCTATCATTTGCGTGGGTTTGAGGCACTTGGTGCTACATGTAGTCAAGAACATGGGTTAATTAAGCTTGCTGCTCCAGATGGTTTGCACGGTGCAAATATTTATTTGGACAGCCCAAGTGTTGGTGCTACCATTAATATCATGATAGCAGCTGTATACGCACAGGGTGTTACTATTATCGACAATGCAGCGCGCGAACCTCATGTAGTAGACACCGCCAACTTTTTGAATAAACTGGGCGCGCGCATTAGTGGAGCCGGTACGGAGTCTATTCGGATTTTGGGTGTGCAGGATTTGTTCGGCAGCGATTATACAATTATTCCAGACCAAATTGAGGCAGGTACATACATGATTGCTGCCGCAATAACCGGTGGAGATGTTACTGTCGAAAATATTATCCCAAAACACATGGAATCTCTAACATCAAAACTGCGTGAAATTGGTGTCACCATTACCGAAGGGCTTGACTCTATTAGGGTGCAAGTAAATAAAAAACTACGCGGATGTGATGTAAAGACAGCAGTATACCCAGGCTTCCCAACCGACTTGCAACCACAAATGGCTACACTTTTGTGTACAAGCACCACGGGAAGCGTCGTAACCGAAAATATTTTTGAAAATAGATATCGCTATGTTGGTGAACTGCGGAGGCTTGGCGCATCACTAAAGCTAGATTCGCGGTCGCTTATTATTGGGGGCAACCATCTACTAACAGGTGCTAAAGTTGAAGCTACTGACCTACGTGCAGGTGCTGCGCTTGTTATTGCTGGCCTTGCTGCAAAGGGTGAGACACTCGTCGCTGGAGTTGAGCATATCGACCGTGGATATGAGAGCCTTGTTGAGAAGCTTGTTGCGCTAGGTGCGGATATAAAGCGCGAGACGCGTGATGAGTAGAGTGGAGTTTTGCACCATAGCCAGCGGGTCTTCGGGTAACTCAAACATTGTTGGCATTGGTGGACTGTATTTCCTCGTAGATGCCGGAATAAGTGGAAAGCGCATGGAACATGCAATGCAACGAATGAATGTACACAGCCTTTCTGGTATATTTCTAACACATGAACATCGTGACCATATTGCGGGGGCAGGTGTTATGGCACGGAGATATAAGGTCAAATTGTATGCAACGCCACTAACATGGCGTTATTTTGCGTATCATAGGAGTCTTGGCGCACTTGATGCAACACAGATAAATATTATCGAGCCATACAAGCCCATAGTCATAAACGATGTAACGGTTACTGCATTTGATATACGGCATGATGCTGCCCAGCCCGTTGGTTATACATTTGAGTCAGCAGGTAAAAAGATAGCAACTGCCACAGACCTTGGCTGTGCGACAGACACAGTACGCAAATATTTGACGGGTGCAAATATACTCTTACTTGAAAGTAACCACGATGTTATTATGCTAAAAAACGGGCCATACCATCACGCACTAAAAGAACGTGTTGCAAGTTCGCATGGGCATTTATCGAATGCTGACGCAGGTGTTTTACTCACTGAAGTGGCTGGCGCACAATTAGAGTATGTTTTCCTATCACATTTGAGTGAGGATAACAATACACCCGTTGCAGCATATGACACTGTCAAGCGCATTTTGGATGTGAATGGCGTGACTATAAAAAACTTATTAGTTGCAGAGCGACATAACCCTGGGGTGGTGGTACAGCTTGGCGAATAAAACTGCTTTTACAGCCGCACAACTTGAGGCGATCAGTTGTGATGCGGAGAATATTTTGGTATCTGCCGCGGCAGGCAGCGGAAAAACGGCTGTGCTAACAGAACGCATCTTACGTCATGTACGAAGTGGAAAAAATATTGACGATTTGCTGGTGGTGACATTTACCGAAGCAGCTTCTGCAGAAATGCGAGAACGGATCAAGAAAAAGCTGGAAGAAGCTGGATTGGACACGCAGGTAGCGCGGCTTCCACTTGCGAATATTTCTACGATACATGCATTTTGTCGCAAATTGGTGCAAGAAAATTTTCAGGTGGTAGATGTTGACCCGGCCTTCCGAGTAGCAGATATGGCAGAACTTGCGTTGTTGCGTACACAGGTAATGGATGAGCTGTTTGAGGCTGAATACACCCGTGAGGGTAATGATGACTTTTTAGACCTTGCCTATGTCTATGGCGGAAAAACCATGGATGGGCGGCTTGATGTGCTGGTGCGTAAGATATTTGACTTTATAGAGAGTGCTCCTTTCCCGCTTGACAAAGCGCGTGAATATAGTAATGTTTTTGACATAGGTGATTGTGCATTGGAAGATACCCCATGGGCAAAAATAATACGAGATGAATTGAAGCTTGGGCTTGAAGGTGCAATAGAGGGGCTTACACTAGCTTTGGCGATTTGTGCAAAAGCCGGAGGGCCTGGTAAATATGCGCAGAAGTTAGAAGAAGAACGTGAAATGATGGAAGACTTGTTGGAGCTGACACAAAATGGCTGTGCATTTACAGAAATGTATAAGGCCTTTTTTTACATAGATTGGGGGCGTTTGCCCAGCATTAGAAATGATGATGTCGACCCGGAACTGAAAAAACAGGTGACAGACATACGCGACACTGCAGTAAAAAAAAGAATTAACAAACTTGTAGAGGGTATTTTTTTCGCGCCTCCTGGAAAAATGGCTGCAGATTTGGATGCACTACGGCCACGTGTAGCCGCGATTCTTGACCTTACTGTGAAGTTTTCAGAGGCATTTGCCATAGAGAAGCGAGCGCGCAATGTTTTAGATTTTGCTGATTTAGAGCATTTTGCAATACAGATTCTGTATCAAGAAGGTGGTCACACCACCGAGCAGGAAGGTGGTTATACCGCCGAGCAGGAAGGTGGTCACACCACCGAGCAGGGAGGTGGTCATACCACCGAGCAGGAAGGTGGTTGTACCACCGAGCAGGAAGGCAGCCATGTTTCCAAACAAGGACATAAAGGGATGTTAGCAGGACATCGCTTTTACGAAGTGTTAGTTGACGAGTATCAAGATTCTAACGAGGTGCAAGATTTGATTTTATCTGCTGTAGCAAAGCGGCGGTTTATGGTTGGAGATGTTAAGCAGAGTATTTATCGTTTCAGGAGAGCAGACCCTGGACTGTTTATAGAAAAATACCGCAGATACAGCAGCACAAATGATGGTACATGTATAAATCTTTCCCACAATTTCCGCAGCCGCCCAGAGGTCTTGGATGCTGTCAATTTCTTTTTTGGTCAGCTGATGTGTACACGGGTAGGTGATGTGGACTATGACGATAATGCGGCTTTGCATACAGGGTTTGATGAGTATCCGACATTGCATGCAAATGATATGCCTCAAATGTGGGTGGAGATCCTAGATCAAACAGATGATGATACGTCAGAACACCAACTCAATGATATAACCATAAACGAAGATGAGCTTGATGATACAACTGACAATGTAGTTGCCGAAACCAGAATGATTGCCAAAACGATTCTGGAACTTATTGAAACTCGCAAGGTATTTGATGAGGAGACAAAAACCTTGCGGCCTTGCCGAGCCGGTGATATTGCAGTACTGACCCGTAGTCTTTCTAGTGTAGCAGGTGCTATGGTTGAAGAGCTTAAGAACCACGGGATTGATGCGATTGCAGATATGGATGCAGGTTTCTTGGAGCAGTTAGAGATAAAAACCGCACTTGCGTTTTTGCGTGTGATAGATAATCCTAGACAGGATATCGAACTTATTACTGTACTACATTCACCAGTGTATGACATTACAGAAGATGACCTTTTGCAGATACGGCTGTGCGATGTGTGCGAAGATGAGCCTATGTTTTTTGATCGGGTACTAGAATATGTCAACCGTAAAAATCTGTTGTCCGAAAAACTCTCAACTTTCCTTTCAGACCTTTCTGCCTGGCGCACAGCTGCCCTTCATATGCCAATAAGCCGCTTAATAGGCAACATCTACAATATCACAAAGTACCCCGCGCATGTGTTGGCAATGCCAGGAGGTAACATTCGGCAGGCCAACCTGCGCCTGCTACTTGAGCGCGCAATGGAGTTTGAAGAAACCAGCCTTACAGGTCTCTTCCACTTTGTCAATTATATCGAACGACTATATGAGTCTGGCGCAAAAACCAGCGGCGCGATAGCTGAGCCATCACCAAACCCAGCCGGGCGTGTACGCATCATGACAATACACAAGTCAAAGGGACTAGAGTTCTCTGTTGTAATTTGCGCATTCTTGGGCAAACAATTTAACACAGACGATTTGCGTCAGCCTGTAATTATGCACCCAGAACTTGGAGTTGGGCCATATTACATCGATACCGAAAAGCGTACACGTGCCAACACGCTTGCAAGGTTTAGCTTATCAAGACTCTGGGCAAGAGAAAGCCTATCAGAAGAAATGCGTTGCCTGTATGTTGCGTTTACACGCGCAAAAGAGTTGCTTGTGCTTTCCGCACGTTGTAAGGATTTGAATAAAGCCATACAGAAGTGGGGCAATGTTATTGGCACAAATTCAGCAACTCTACCCGTATACCACCGCAGCAGTGTGAAATCTTATTTGGACTGGATAATGCCATGTTTGCTTAGGCATCACAGTACGCAGGAGTTTTCGGCAACGCTTGAGGTAAATCGCAAGTCACCTATATGGAGTCATCCGGCAAATTTCCGGTTTCGCAGACACAGAATGAATGATGTTTCGCGACATATAATGGTGAAGAATTATTCATCTGCTGTCATAGCAGAACAAACCTGCGACGATGGCTATATTCTTCAACCATTCCCAGACCTACAACATTCTGCACTGCCATCAAAGCTATCCATCTCTGAAATAAAACGACTATATGATATCACCCCGGACAGCACCAGTATTACCAATGACCTGCCAAGCTTTGATTCACCAGCCTTTTTACGTGTTGATGCCGGGCTTACTCCTATGCAAATAGGATCTGCTCTTCACATCATAACTGAGCATCTTGACTTTACGCTACACAATACCCCTCAAGCTATTGAAGAACTAATAACACATCTAACCGAAAAGAATCTACTTTCACCAGAGGAAGCAACATTTATTGACCGCGAAAAAATCTATACACTTATCAATTCGCCGCTTGCAGCACGTATACGTATTTCACCAAGGGTGTATCGCGAAACTCCATTTATATTGGCTCTACCTGGAGCGGAGTTGTATCAAGAAAATCCCGCTGCACAACTCGAAACAGTGTTGGTACATGGTATTATCGACTGTTTTTTTGAAGAAGATGGGGATGTTGTACTGGTAGACTATAAAAGTGATACACAGCACATTCTCCATAAAACACAGATGGAAATATATCGAAAAGCTATTGCAAACGCAACAGCCATGAATGTTAAGGAAGTCCTGATTTATTCTTTTGCACTGGGGAAAGCAATTGCGCTAACTGCAAGCAACATCTGCGACGGGAGATAAAACACCCATATTAACGATTGTGCAAAGGGAAAATTACCTGGCACATTGTACAGAAGCACGTTTATATCGCAAAGCATAAACAAAATAAGCCCAACAAGGATTATCTTACCGTTGGGCTTATTTCTATGTCTATAGTTTAACCATAGGCTTGCTACAAACAGCACAGCATACGTACCTGCCAACACATATAGCGCACTGGTTGAAAATAGCACAACCACCCACAATAGCAACACAAAAAACACACGAGCTGCTACCTTTAGCGATACATTCATTACACGCATTGCATAGCAGTAATGTGTAAAACAAAATACCGCAACACCAGGCAGATGCATATCGTACAACACCAAAAAATAATCTGAAATAACGGTAAACAACAACCCTGCGTTCAGCCACACCCAATCTTTTTTGCTTGTACAAAAGAAAAATGAAAATGCGGCACAACATAAACACGCCACCACGAAATAGAAATTGATTGTCATGGTGTAATTGTTGCCATAATTACTACATCAAAAACATAGCAAGCGGTCCAAGCCCAAGCGCGATAACCAGCAAGACAATTATAATCAGTACAAACTTCTGCTTATGTCTTCTAAACCATTTTTTCATGTTTACACCTCATTCTATTGATTATTGACAAAACATCTCATCCAAAAACCGCGATGGCTCAGATGGTTTGTCGTACCTCGACTTTATTGTAGAGATATATAACTCTAGCTTTGCTCGTGTTATACCAACATAAAACAGCCTACGTTCTTCTTCAATTTCTGCAGCGGTTTTGCTACGTACACTGGGTACAAGCTCTTCCACCACGCCGGCAATAAACACCCGTTCAAACTCCAACCCTTTTGCAGAATGCATTGTGGTGAGGGTACAGCATGGGCCAGTTTGCTCCGTTTGCTTCACGGCTTCTGCAGCTTCCTTTGCGTGAGCGATAAAATCCAACGGGTTTGAGAATTGCTTTGCCGCCTCGGTAAGCTCGTCCGCAATTTCGTACAAACCGGCAGGGCGTAGCTTGCGATACTCGCAAGTGTCCATTATATGTCCATTGTAGTTCAATTTTTTGCGTATATAGCGGATTGCGTCCGCCGTGTCGCGTTTTGCTACCGAAAGCAAATCTCTGTGTAGTTCTTCGATATTGGACTTTGTAGCGGTGTGCAAGCTGCCGCTATTACCATATACGCGGAAAAGATCTGCATCGTCTTTTTTTAGCCCGGCTAAAAAAGCTTTGCTAATGAAACGGAATGGCTTGTTGATGATACGAGTGGCATCTGAGTCATATCCAAACTTTTGACGCAACGAGAGCCGCCGCGCCACTCGTAGAAATGCAAACAAATCTTCTGCAATCCAATGGTCATAGAGCGTTGGTATCTCATCACGGGTTTTGAACGGGATATTCATGTTCAAAAAAGCATCCATAAACGCACGTGCCTGCATATTAAGGCGGAACGCTACGGCAATTTCATCCGGGTTCGCGCCCTTCTTCAGCAAATGCCTTATTTTTTCCGCAATTTGTATCGCCTCGTGATTTTGATCTGTTGCTACCAACACAACAGGCTTTACTCCTTTTTGCCCCAATCCATGAATTTGTTTATCGTAACGTCGGACATTGGTAGTTATTAAATTATTAGCATGTTGGATAATTGTGTCTGTCGAGCGATAATTTGTGTCCAGCGTAACCTGTTTTGCACTAGGGTAGTCGTTTGGGAAATTTAGCAAAAACTCAGGCCTTGCACCACGAAAACGATAGATGCTCTGGTCATCATCTCCAACTATAAATAAATTGTTTAGCGGAGCCGCAAGCAGCTTTACCATTTCAAATTGTACAGAGTTTATGTCTTGAAACTCGTCAATCATAATGTATGTGAACATTTTGCGCCAGTGGTCAAGCTCTTCAAGTTCGGTTTGGAACATTTTATACGAGTGGCATAGCATGTCATCAAAGTCGATTTTATTTTTCTCATGTTTATATCTCTCATACCTCGTAAGTAACTCGCGAAAATGCTCCTCACCAATAGTGGTGGAGTGGTAGTGCATTATGTCATGCAGTTCGTTACGCACCAGCGACATTTCACCCATAACAGAGGAAAGAAACTCATCGTCTTGGTCGTACTCCATTTCTGTAAGAAAGCCACGTATCAGAGTACGCCGTTCGCCCTCGCCAAAAATTTGGTCAAGGTTGTAGCTGTGTTTTCGGCGCAACATACGAAAGAAAACAGAGTGGAATGTACCAAAGGTTACCTGAGGCACCGTGTCATCATACATATTGCGGAAACGATTTTCCATTTCCGATGCTGCCGCCTTGGAGTAGGTGATAACAAGAATATTATGTGCAGGCACACCACTTGCCACTAAAAAAGCAGCACGTGCGGTAATCACAGCCGTTTTACCACTACCCGGACCAGCAAGTACCATCATTGGACCTGTTATGTGCTGCTCCGCAATTTGTTGTTTTTTGTTCAAACTAAGTTTTCGCATAAGTAAATTATACACCATATCGCAGACATAGTCTAAGAATATGTTAAAAATATTTACAAACATATGTTTGATTTTTCATTTGATATAGTGTACAATAGACTTCTTCCGAAATTACCTAACGCACGCGAAAATGTTACGCCCGGCGGACAAGACACCGCCTTCCTGGAACTAGGGGGCATTTTCGCGTACTCGATTCCTATTTCGGAAGAAACCAAATATAAAAACCAAGATGAGGCGTATGTATGGACATAATGGAGAAACTAAAAATTCTAGCAGATGCCGCAAAATATGATGTGGCTTGTACATCCAGCGGCAATAACCGCGCCGCAAAGGCAGGTGCGCTGGGCAACGCAGTTGCATGTGGTATATGTCACAGCTTTACTGCAGACGGGCGCTGTGTATCCCTACTCAAAATTTTGCTCACAAACATGTGCATCTACGACTGTCAGTATTGTGGCAACCGCCGTAGTAACGATGTCCCACGTGCCATTTTTACCCCACACGAGGTAGCAGAGCTTACCATGCGTTTTTACCAACGTAACTATATCGAAGGACTATTCCTTAGCTCTGCTGTAGTACAAACTCCCGACTACACTATGGAATTGCTTATTTCCGCAATGCAACTAGTGCGTGAAACTTATCATTTTAACGGCTACATCCATGTCAAGGCCATCCCTGGTGTGGACGAGGCTCTTATCAAACGCGCAGGTATGCTTGCTGACCGAATAAGCGTAAATATTGAACTACCGTCACAATCGAGCCTGATGCTATTTGCACCGGATAAAACAAAAAATGCCATTCTTGCCCCAATGAAACAAGTAAAGGATGGAATCATCCAATCCAAGAACGAATTGACACTATACCGAAACGCACCCCAATTTGCCCCAGCAGGGCAAAGCACACAAATGATTATTGGCGCATCTCCTGAGGCGGACAGCAAAATCGTTGCCCTCTCTGAAGGACTGTATAAAAAATATAAGCTAAAGCGCGTGTTCTATTCCGCATATGTTCCCGTTGGCGGCAACCCACTACTGCCGGCCAACCGCCCACCTCTACGGCGTGAACATAGGCTCTACCAAGCAGACTGGCTACTACGGTTTTATGGCTTTACCGCAAGCGAGCTATTCCGCAATGCGGACGAGAATTTGAGCCTTGACCATGACCCCAAATGCCATTGGGCACTCAGTAACTTAGACCAATTCCCTATTGAGGTAAACAAAGCGGATTATATGATGCTACTACGCGTGCCTGGCATTGGGCAACGCTCTGCGGAGAAAATAATCGCGGCAAGAAGGGTAGGGACTCTATCGTTTGACGATTTGAAGAAAATGCGTGTTGTTCTCAAACGAGCGAGGTATTTTATACTATGCAATGGACGCCCTTACGAAAAATTGAATTATGTGCCGGAAGTGTTGACCCAGCGTTTGAAGGAGAACACACCACATTCGCAATTGAGCTTGTTTGACACCAACCCAGAGTTGATGCCAGAGTCCAATTATATTACCCCACCTGCTGCCTCGTTCCTTTCGCCACTCACACCATCTACACCAGCTCTATCTGTAATCAACACGACTGCAACTGAGTCGAATGTGGGGGATATTGCATGGTAAGGGATGCAATTGTAATTTTTGACGGCACTTTTGATGGCTTCCTTTGTGTGATTTACGATTTCTACTACAAAAAAATCTCTCCGCTTGTCATACAAAGTGTCACAGACACACAGCTTACACTCAATGAAGATGAGCATCACGTCACCACTAACACAGAACAAGCTGCACGCGTGCTAAAAGCTCTGCACAAGAAAATATCAGATGATGCCGCATGGCGCATATATTATGCCTTCCTCTGCGGTGAGACAAATAAGTACATGGCAATTTTTGAGTATATTAAAATGGGATTTAGGCTAGAGCATATGGTTGATAGCCACCTAAGTGTAGACTGTGTGCGGCGTGTGCATGACCTTGCTAGGCATACAGGACGTGAGGCACATTTGCTTAACGGTTTCTGCCGCTTTGCAGAAACTACAAGTGGGGTATATTATTGCGAGATAACACCAAAAAATGATGTACTTTCGCTTATAGCGACGCATTTTACCCAGCGGTTTATGAACCAGCAATGGATAATACACGACAAACGACGCAACCAAGCAGCTATTTACGACGGTCACACCTACGTAATTGCCACAGTACCAAGCAATGCAACATTTGTGTATGCTGAAGGTGAGCAAGAAACACAGGAGCTATGGACAGCATTTTTTAACACACTAGCTATTGAAGCACGCAAAAACCCTAAATTGCAACGACAATTGCTGCCCCTATATTTTAGGAAAAACATGACAGAATTTAAGCACCGGTTTGAGACACACGCAAAAACCAAACTTGAAGTTGTTGATTAATGACAGCTTGTTCGGTATAATGACTCCATTAGACAATTGGAGTGATTAAAATGACGGCTAAATACAAAAACTACTCCGTTACCCCAGTAGTTACTGACCTTGTGTCATGCATAGACGAACAAGCTGACTTATTGCGGCAAAAAAACGTACATAAACAGCATAAGAAAATACCACTCACCATAAGCTACATGAAAAAAACACATGGTCCATTACGCAAAGGCGGTATCGGTTATTTTGATGCACACAATGTGGCTGCCACCGTACATGTTGCACCATCCGCTACACAAGTACCAAAACTTGTTGCTGAGCTTCTTAGCTGGGCATGTAAATCAGACGATCAACACCCACTGATAAAGAGTTGTGTGTTTTTCCATGAATTCATGCAAATTTACCCATTTGATAGAGGAAATGAAACAATTGCGCGCAAATGGCAGGCTCATATAATTGAAGCATAGCATCCAATATTTGCTAAACTCCCTATAGCTTTTTGGCTAGAAAAGGTAGCGAAACCTACAAGTTGTGAGGAATATGTATGTGATGCACTAACACTTATATACAATGCACTACAGGAGTTGCTTTCTGCCGAGCAAGTGTGTAAAAATTATCAACATGCCACTAAACAGGCTACCGAACAAGTGCAAAAACTACTTGCTGCACTAGGAGGAGACACCCTATCCACCAAAGAAATGCTTGACCGGATGAAGTTACGGCATCGTCAAGCATTTGTTGCAACATATCTACATCCTGCACTAGAGCTAGGTTTTGTAGAAATGACTATGCCAGATAAACCTAAAAGCAGCAAGCAAAAATACCGCATTGTAACCTAATAAAGGAGGCTACTCATGAATCTTACTTACAACAGCTACTTCACCTACCAAACCCTCACCACAGCACTGGAAAATTTCCAACATAGCTACCCAAATCTGGCAAAGCTTTATTCTATCGGCAAAAGCTATGAGGGACGCGACATTTGGTGTATTGAACTCACCAACCAAGCCACCCCAGCAGAGGAAAAACCGGGCTTCTACCTAGATGGAAATACCCATGCTGGTGAGGTTACTGGCACTATGGCCTGCCTGTACACAATAGACTGGTTGCTTACAAACTATGAGAAACATGAGCAAGCCACTCGCATTTTGGATACAAAAACAATCTATGTCCTGCCGCGCATTTGCCCAGATGGCGCAGAGCTATATTTGACGACGGGCTACATGCTACGCTCCACCACCCATAAATGGACTTTTCCTGGCCATTCAGACCCAAGCGGGCTTGTGCCAGAAGATATCGATGGCAACGGAGCGATACGTCAAATGCGTATAAGAGACGATGTAGCAGGCGACTGGGGTATTTCCACGGAGGATTCACGGCTTATGATACGCCGCAAGCCGCATGAATATGGCGGCGAGTACTACCGACTGTATTCCGAAGGGCTGATAGAAAACTACGATGGTATTGTTTTTGAGGCCGCGCCGCCACGCTGGGGCATTGACATGAACCGCAACTACCCAATAAATTGGAAACCACCACATACCCAACATGGCGCGGGAGACCTTCCCCTTAGTGAGCCAGAAAGTAAGGCTGTTACAGACTTTATGCTGTCCAAACGTAACCTTGCTGGTGCTGTATATCACCATACATCTGGCGGACTGCTGCTGCGCCCAAATGCGGTTGCGGGAGATGACAAAATGAACAAAGCGGATCTTGCAATGTACAAAATCCTAGGAGCAATCGGGGAAGAAATGACAGGCTACCCATGTCAAGATGTTTTCGGCGTTTTCGCCGGAAATAAAGAGCAGTGGGGTACATTCATCGACCTCTCATATGACTATCTTGGGCTTAATTCCTTTGCAACCGAGCTATGGGATCTTTCCGGCCGAAGTGGTATAAAAGAAAAGGGCTTTGGCGCACTAGAGAAGCTGACATACAAGCAACGCGAAGAAATGGCACTCAAAACTCTACGCTGGAACGATGAAGAAATGAATGGCGAATGCTTCCACCCCTGGACAGAGTTTGACCATCCACAGCTTGGCAAAGTAGAAATTGGCGGATGGAACCTGAAGGAGGGCATACAAAATCCGCCGATCAATTTGTTGGAGGAAGAGTGCGCTAATATTCACGAATTTACACTTATGAATATCGAGTGCTTACCTCAGCTGGTTATACGTGATGTAAAATGTGAAAACATTGCCAGTAATGTGTGGCGTGTTATAGCTGCAGTAGAAAATGCAGGCTTCCTGCCTACGGCTGCCACACAAAAAGCAGTTGCTAATAAAATTACCGCGCCGGTTAAAGCTGAGCTTATCGGAGGCAAAGTTTTGCAGAGTGATGCGGAAATGGAAGTTGGACACCTTAATGGGCGTTCATCTGCTATTGGGTTTGGCGGGGCATATGCCGCAAGTGCCGCAGGACAGCGCAAAAAAGTTGAGTGGCTTGTGGAAGCAGATGCCGGTAGTGAGGTATGCATTAAAGCCCATGGTGAACGAGCCGGCACGGTGCGGTACAATGTTAGGCTGGGGAGACAAGATTCGGCATAGCATTACAAAAGTTGATTATTTTCGCACTTAATTAACAACGAATAACGTAGAAAATTTCATATTATGCGGAGTAATGTAGTATGAATGATTTAATCAAAACAGCAGATGATATTTTCGTTGATAATTTGGAGGGAATATATTTATAGAAAATTTATTGAAATATATATTATCATGTTACGATGTTGATCTTAATAATGCCGAAAACGTAAACAGCGGTACGAACAAGGTTTTTAAAATCCGAAAAGACGGAGAAAATTTTTACTTGCGTATTTCGATGCGCGGATTCGATTATGTATCGGCTGAAATTGATTGGATAGAATACCTTAAAAACGAAATACGTGTCCCCGAACCTGTAATTTCTCTCAATGGCAGATTAGTTGAAAAATTCCAAGAAAATAACCAAGAATATGCTATTTGTATATTCCGAGAGCTACCCGGTGTTAAATGGAAAAAATCCGTTCCTTGTGCTTTTAACGAACAAACTTATTTTTTTTGGGGTAAAACCATGGGTCGTATGCACCACATAACAAAGAACTACCGCCCGTCCGAAAAAATGCGCCTGCGTCCACGATTTGAAGAAAGCTACAACCCGCTCAGCAACTACCGAGCCGTTCCGTTAGTTCAGGAAAAGATGGCGCACATACAAAGCGAAATATCTGCGCTACCACAGAATGCGGATTCTTACGGGCTTATCCATTTCGATATGCAACAGCAAAACTTTTTGATTAACGGAAACGAAATTTCCGTACTCGACTTCGACGAGTGTCAATACGGATTCTTCGCTCTTGACATAGGTGTAGCCCTGTATCACGCAATTTGGTGGGACTTGCCTGATGACGGCAGCGATAAGAATGCCTTCGCATTGGGAATTATCAAGAACTTTATGCGCGGCTATAATACAGAGAATTCACTATGCGATTTTTGGCTGAAAAAGATTGTATTATTTATGCAATACAGACAAATCCAAGCATTAAGTTGGCACATAGGCGTTTATAAATCTAATGGCTTTACAGCGGTCGTGTATAATGAATTGTTTGGCATTTATTTTGATTTCGAACGATATATAAAATGCATCGAAAGTGGTGTTTTATTTGAAGGATGTAAAATTACTGAAAATGATTTTATAAACATAACTTAATCCTTAAGGCCTTGTCAGCGTGGCTATTCTATGACGGATTAAAGTTAGTGGGGTTGGGGTAAATAAATGGCGAATATGCTAAGACTGATATAAGTAAAAGCCCAGGACATTTTAAGATGTTCTGGGCTTTTGCAAAATTACATAAATCACATTGACTCGTTCTCCTAAAACGCTACTCTTCTAAAATCCCTAAGCGAACCTTCAGGCAATTTTACATCTGTCATAACAAAAAACGTAGTATTGGACGTAAACACCTCGCCACTTGCCACTCTGGCATGAGTATGCGCAAACGCCGAAACTATTGGGAGCTTATTGCTACCCCAAAAATCGTTCTTGTAATCCGCGCTATCTGAATTGCCAGTGATATACATTTTCTCCGAACGTGAGCTTGTCACAACTGCAGTATCCTCAAAAAAGAATTCCGGCGTATCAACAGAACCAAGGCGGCGGCGTAGTTTTGTGCCGTCTCTTTCGGTAATCTCCACAATGGTATTTTTTGCATCTTCGTCCGGCTTTAGTGATGCCGACATCCACAGTCGGTCGCCCCTGTATGCACCGGTGCCATTTTCAAACTGGTAGTAGCAACACAAAACAGGTATCCCCGGAAGTGTTAGGAAGTAGGACCTGTAAACCGAGCCACGGTGTTTTTCATCCTCATTTACATCAAGCTGAGTACATATTCCATGCCAGACATTGCCAAAATTATCGCATTTTTCGATAAACTCAGCAGTAATTTTTTCCTTAAGCAACGAGCGGTCATCCATTTCTTCTGTTCGCACACGGATGCCACCAAGGAATGGGTTAAACCACGAATATGGCTTGTGTTCCGGATATTGGTTAAATAGCCATTCCTGCCCCTTCTTGTCTGTCATTGAAAATATGCCATGACCATAATTTGGGTCAGCTTCAAAAGTGATTGAACCATTAGATACACGATACACCTTGCCGTCTACGGTTTTAGTCACTTCTCCTGATGGAAAGAAAACAGCTTTACTGCTGGTTTTTTGGTAGGCCACCATGTCCATTTTAATATCTACAACGGCGATATTACTGTCTGGCTCAAGAGCTATATCAAAACTGTTGCACTCTACAATATCTTCGTGTGGGTTGGTTTGCGACATAGCCTGGCTTCCACAGTTTATGGTAATTGTACCTTCCTGCACTTCGTCGCGATTGTTTGTTATATCCAGCTTTACACCACTGGAGGAGACAAATGGGTTGTAATTGTTCAACTCAACTTCCATTGCCTGTATTGTATGTGCAGGAGTTGTATTATATATTTGCAAAGCATAATTGCGCAGGTCGTTGAAATTTGCGAACAGCCCAAGTGTATATATCACAGGCTTTGTCACAAATGCTTGACCCGGTGCGAGTTCCCCGAGGTCTATCTCGAATATTACATTCGTATACCACTCCAATGTAGGTGAGTAGTCACGCGGCCAACAATATCCACGCAGGGCGGTTGGGCTGTCTTCAAAAACCCAGTTCTCGTCTAGATCGTCCCCTGTTACGTTTTGGAAGCCCTCAGCCGTACCGCCACCGTTGGTACGCTCATTATTTTTTGTTATCTGCCCTTTGTAGCTGAAAATGGAGTTGAAGCTAAGCTCAAAACCGTAGCTATCCTGTAGCATAGCAGTACGTGGTTTGTCGCCACGGTTTTCTACAATGCTATTGCGGGTGAGTAGCCCAGTGCCGTGCAGTGTGTACACTTGTGTAACTACAAGCCCCGGGAATTTTACGGAAACGTATTCAGCTTCCAATATAATCGCGCCGGCATCCAGACGTGAGGATAGGTTTGGTTTTATCAAGTTAAACTCGTCATCATATGGTTTACCAAGCTTTGGCGGGTCGAACGCACCATGGCTTTCGAAACCCTTGTTGGTAAGGTGTGTGATGCTAAGCTCGTTATCCAAGCTATCAATCGTCAATTCCCATGGGCCGTTTATGATGCATCGGTCGGACAGGCTTTCTGCATAAAATGCAGTTGTCATATCTCTTGTAACCAAAAATGCAGGCACTCTAAACTTCATTTCTTCACCGCTTTTGAAAGTGGCTGTGCAGTCTAGCTCCAGCTTTTCATATCCAATTGCAAGTGTTGTTGCCACCGTTTTAACAGAAGCCCGGCCTTTTGCGGTAATATCTACAGCAAACTGCCCCGCGCCTTTAATATCCATAATTTCGTTTTTTGGAAAAGAAACAGTAACACGCGCATCTTCCGGCAGCGCGCTCTCGAAGGATAT
>Ga0123355_10005504_pt1 | contig 18567 bp, 12 predicted proteins | sample TergutEmb28metaG_3_FD_89872 | JGI IMG/M metagenome (GOLD analysis project Ga0123355, IMG submission 89872) | Embiratermes neotenicus P1 segment gut microbial communities from Petit-Saut dam, French Guiana - Emb289 P1 | ecosystem: Host-associated > Arthropoda: Insects > Digestive system > Gut ... | reverse complement strand
TGGGCAAACACAGAAAAAAAAACAGAACTCCCTTTCCACAACCGGGTTCGAACCCCCAACCCCCACAAACCCCCCGGTCTAGGCCCCCCCCCTAAAAACACCCCGCCACCGGAATGGGCTTAAAAAGGATTTGGGGGGGGGGGGAACTTTCAGCGTCGCCGTGCGATTGTAACTTGTCTCTCTTTAACTACGGGGCACTAGACACGATGTCAAGGTAACCACGTAATTGGCTTACGAGCCGTACAAAGTCCACAGGCCTACAGGTGGAATAAAAGACTTGTACATAGTTAAGAAACAAACGTCTTATCAAAGTACGATGGTTTCGATAGGTCCACCGATCACCACGACCACTCCGTCCACTTTCAGTGTTAAAGTGGAGGAGGTTACTGTGCAAGTAAATATGGAGTTGTGATATGCTGGGAATGTAAACTGGGTAAGGCATTCAGTAAATAAGTATAGAATTTTAGTAGGGATATCTCTTACAGTGTGGCAATTTAGCAAACAATGGAGATATAACTGTGAGGACACGAAATAAATGAAACTAGTTAGCAACAATCAAAGATGATAATAATAATATTACCTTGTGGGATATGACGCAGAATTTTACAGACTTCTAGGAAGCACCTACTGCCCCCATCCTCAGACAAAAGATGGAAGCAGCTGATTCATCTAAAACGTCGGTAATTTCTACCTGACTACACGTCGTCACAATGTTCACAGTTACAACCAAGAGTGCCGCAAGTCTCGCAAGAAAGTTAATAATGATACGTGCATCGTATTTTCATTCCATACGATAATGCATGAAAACAAATGAAAAGATATTCCTACAGCGCCTGTCATAACAACACGTAACTACATACGGATATATTAGAAAGTCTGAAAACAAAGGCTGCATTTCGAAATAATATTTCACACCACTCTTACTTTCACGAAGTCCCAAATGACATATATAGGCCTACAGCACGAACAAACGCCCGCATGTTGATAAGTGTGTCTGACAATACGCAACAGAAGTTCATCTTCCAAAGACTCATACAGTACGCGTGTTCCGTTAACTCGAATTGGCTATAATGTGGTTGATGGATAGGAGCACGATGGTTGCATAATGCATCTTTCACAAATGCGTGTTGGCTCTTACGCGATTTCAGCGACCGGTGCTCAAGGTAGCAGGATGGAGGATCGGCCAATTTTTGTCCGATCTGACAGTACTGTTATTACGCGATTTTCTACATCGCGAGGTCTCACAAGAACCCAACTACGGCGTACAGCAGAACTGTACCAGTTTTACTTGACACCGAGCGGTGCATCGGTCAATTCGCTCGGAATTTTCAGGGGCGCTCGTCTAAGTCGCGAAAAACGCCTATTAGCTTCGTCATGTCCGCCTGTCCGCATGTATCAGCACGGGCGACATAACATTACATGTAGCACAAATTGTAAATAAGAACAGCAGCAAAACTATATACCCTAGAAACATGGGAACAAGCATTCAGTAACACGGGACTGAAGTTGCTGTGAATCAAATGATTTAACTGATGGATCCACATGTCGTTTCTGTAGAGCTGTCAGTAAGTACATTTGGTTTACAGTACGAGTACAATCGAAACGATGGAATATACCCTCACTGCACAACTCAGAATTATCAAGCCGCACACAAACGAATGTATCTCGTAACGCCACATTTGTTGCACACTGTTCTAACGTCGTGTAACAGACATGCCTACTTTAAAATGTTACGTAATGCCTTGTATAATGCCGCTCGGAAAATCTCACAGGATAACATCATGTACATCTGTTTGTAAATCCCTACTTTACGTGGCAGTCGTATCATTCCGCAGTAAGGTCTACTGAGTAATACAAGTCTTACAAGACAAGACGCGCCCCCCTCCCCAAATTCACAGAAATCTGAATGAAAGGGGGAAGCAAAAGTGTGACATGTGCACTGCACGGTACAACATCCCAAGCCGCAGCAAGTTTTGGAAGTAGGCAAGCTAAGGTCACGAGGCCACGGGTACTGCAACTCAACAGGTCACTGACGAATGCTACCAACTTTGTGAAACACGGATAGCAGTACAACTGCTATCCGTGGTTTAACTACATTAATAGTGCAAATTCAAGCCATGGCGCTTATTACCATTAGACGGAACTGCATAAGAAAATCTGGGGTTTCTAATTTCACACAATTATAGCATATTAATATTGTTAAATGTGCACAAGAGAAACACTTGGAACCACGGGGGTGGAACCGGCACGGGACCTGTGAAAATAAGAACGCTTAAGGACCTTCACAGTTAGCACTCTTCACTCAACACTATTAGAGCGCAGCTAGTTGCTCAAGACGGAACGATGTCGACTTCTGTTCTGGAGGTGTCCGGTTTGTTTCTCAGGCGATACACAGGCCAGCCCTAATGTTTCGCGGATTTCCTCAGTTCTTCCGCGCAAATTTCGGGCAATTACGTAAAAGCAGACCACGGTCGTTTCCTTCCGCATCTCTGCCAACTGATTACGCACCAGCCATATCATCACTCCACGATGCGACATACCGACGCCGATCCTAAATGTATCATAAGCAAATAAATAAATACACATAAATACAGAAATAAATAAAAGCTGAAGCGGTGCACGTAGCACGTGAGAGAGGGGGTTCGAGAAATACATGCAAAATGTTGTTCGCAGGTCCTGAAGGGAAGAGGTCACATTGAAGGCCCAGGCATAAATTGGACAATCAACGTAATGGATCATCGGGTTCCATACAAGCACGACATTTCTTAACGAGATGAGCGAATGGTGGCTTCACACGAAGGCCGCTGCTCCATGGAAACAGTTAATTCTAAACGAATTTTACTGGGATTAGCAATAATTATACATTATTATTATTATTATTATTATTATTATTAATGTACTTCGGGTATCCGGGGGTTGATATCCTCGGTCACTAACTTACCGACACCAAACCGCATCTCGTTTCAATGGTGAATTTTTAGTTTCTCTACTTATATTTGTTTTTTCTGCAAAATGGCCGTTTCACTTTATAACCCCAACAAATTAGTTTCTAGGAGTTCTTTACAAAGTAAAAAACAGAACGCCTTACATGCAGGCGACCTCCTACCGTCCATCTGTAATTAGTATCAGCGGCCAAACCATTTTCGGATTTTCACGAAATTTCGTATCAGTTCTTTACCAAAAAAGGGGGGTGTTGACAAAGCGTGCGTTTCGTGAAAATCGGTCCTGCGACAGTAACGCTTTATTAAAGGGCGTAAAAAAGTTTCTACCCTTCCTTCCATGCTTCTTGACCGATTTCAGTTTAATTCGTCTCAAAGAGATCTCCACGTAATGTCGATTATAAACTGTGAATATGGTAAAAATCGTAATTAAAAATACACTTTACTTAATTTCGCCTGTATTTTTTTAAAATCTTCCAACTGATCTGGGTAAAATTCGTACAGATGTTTCGAGTGATGACTCAGTTACGTAACTATGGCAAGAAAATTGGGACAATTATCTCAAATACGTAAATAAACAATAAGTTGTCATACGTTCGGTAATTTAACGAGTTCATCCATCACTCTTTCAACAGTGCACATTTTAACAGAGCACACGTACGTTCCCTGTCACCACAACATGGCGCGTCCTCGGGTCGCCGATGCGGGGGACGGCCTCCATACATGGACGCGCTTTCAGGAACACAGTGAATAAGAAATCGCGAAGAACCGACGGGGAGCGGTCCTCCTACTTCGTAACAACTTCTCACTGTAAAAGAGTTATTAGGAAATATTCCCCTGGGCTTCGGAGTTTGATAGATTCTTTGGAACGACACATGGTCGTAGATGGGAGGTTGTATAAAACCTGATCTTCATGGAAGGTTGGGGTGGTGTAGCCTGTATCCATCTCACTCAGGATAGGGTTAAACGCAGGCGCTTGTGAACTAGGTAATAAACTTCACATTCACCATTCCGTACATTATGATCCAATTGTTATAATGTAAAAAAATAAATAAATGCACACACTTCGTTAGAATAGCAATAATGTTTTAATATGCAAACTCCTCAAATTCAAACCTACAGGATGCTCAAACTACTGTGCATACATCGATCTCTGAGCTCTTACACTGACGAACTGGCGAAAATTCTACATACTGGCAACGACTGAAGGCTGGACGACTGTTTTATACAACTGTACACTCCTTGATGATGGGCCAGTAAGGCCCGAAACATGTAGGAGTTTGCGTATTAAAACACTGTTGCAATTTTATGTTTTGTTGACCGTGCATCTCGATATAATCTTGTGAAGACAAACCAACTTGATGCACAACTTATTCTCACTATATTTCGTCAACCTCTACATGTTTCGGGCGTATCTAGGCTCATCATCAGGAGGTACAACCGTATGTATGCAACAATTGGCACTTATTATTCTTTTTAGATGATTGTCTGTTGTTCGGTTTGGAATCCAATCCAACCAGGACAACAGACAGTCATCTAAAAAGAATAATAAGTGCCAATTGTATTATACATACGGTTGTACCTCCTGATGGTGAGCCTAGATACGCCAGAAACATGTACAGGTTGACGAAATATACTAAGAATAAGTTGTGCGTCAAGTTAGTTTTTCTTTACACGATTACTGGAATTCTAACGAAGTGTGTGCATTCGTCAGTCACACTGTAGCAATCGGTATCTAACTTCGGGTTCCATACAATACTAGTTTCACTAGATGAGGAACTCTTGGTTTCTTAAGAGGTACCCTGGTCCATGGAATTCGCTATGAAGCTGATTAACGTATAACACTATTATAAGTTTTCTGCCATCTGCAGAGTTGATGTGTTTCATTTACGTAAAGGAATCAGTTTATACGTTTCATAATTTTGGGTAAACCGGTAACTACCGTATATCAATTTACCAATAACACACTTTCGTTTTGCTGCTGAAAAATGCGAGAATTTTAAGTGCCGACACTAAGATTGCAGCTGGCAGCTAAGAGCACACACTTAATTCTCCGACAAAACTGAATTTTACGGATTAACTTTCTTGTTTATTTTGATGTTTTGCTGACCGTGCATCTCAGTATAATTGTATTATACAGCATCTGGTATCATCACACTATCTAAAAAAGATGCGTTTATCCAGTTATTAAAATTTTAAGGTGTCTGTTTGCTTTACATTCATTGTCGAATCTACAGAAATGCAACTTGACTGTTGTTAAAACGTGCTTACCCTGTAGGTGGCCGTTCCGTGCACAGGTTGTACACGTGTGCACGGGACGGCCACCTACAGGGTAAGCACGTTTTAACAACAGTCAAGTTGCATTTCTGTAGATTCGACAATGAATGTAAAGTAAACAGACACCTTAAAATTTTAATAACTGGATAAACGCATCTTTTTTAGATAGTGTGATGATACCAGATGCTGTATAATACAATTATGACCTCCTGATGATGAGCACACAGTGCTCGAAACATGTAGAGGCATATAATAAACTTATTATAAAACAAGATTTTGTGCATTAAGTTGGTTAATCACTAAGATTTCTTGTTTATGTTTACAGTCTAAGTCTAGGTGGCACGATATTTGTACAGCTGACATGTTTGAATGTAACTACTTTATCCAGAACGCAAAGTCATTCTGCAAACCCTCGCACACTGGACACGTACTGTCATACTGAACTGCGCGTCGACGCAGACTTGGTCTACAGGCCGATCGTGAATGGAGCAACACTGTTACAAAGATGTTTACTGGAACAGGAAGAATCTTGCTAAAACACATGCAAATCTGTAAATTCTGAAGGGAAATTCAACAATAAAGTGAATCCCTCCATGAGAAGCTAACAGTTGCTATTCTGGTCAGCAGATTACCATTATGGACTCACGATTTATTAATGTGACCAGAATATTTCGCCACTGCTGCCTGCACTAAGCAAGGTGAATGTAGCACACAGCAGCACACCAATACTATTATATCATCTATTCCTAGGTCTCCCAACCTGTCTCCTCTCTCAGGGTTCTACAACGACAATAATCTAATCACTCTCTCTCATGCAGGTCACATGGTCTTCTCAATTCCCCCTTCCTTCCAACATCCCAACAGTGTATATTGAGACATGCAAATTACGAAGCTCATCACTGTGCAATTTCGCCTACCCTCGCACTATTTCTTTTTCTCCTTCTTTGTTCCGAACATTCTCTTCAACACCGCTCTCAGCCCCACCCCAATCTGCGACAAAATAACAAAGCAATTTTAATACCTAAGAACCACTTCCTAACCTCGATATGATTACAGACACGTGGAGGGCAATGTTTCCCAAACGGTGTTCAGCGCCGGCGTTCCGCGACAACAAAATTCCACTACAATATGAACAACTAAATTTACCACTACTACTACTACTATTAACGCCAGGATTCCGGTCTTCCGGGATGTGACACTGCGTCGTTGGTTTCAAGGTTCCCCACGTTTAGAACGAAAGCAATGCCGTCATCTTCAAGGGTCAAATGGTCCGTGAAAAATGCCATTCATCAAAGACTTCTTGAACCTTGACAAAAAGGCACAGCATTCCTTAGAAACGCTGGACACGTGAATGGGTAAATGTTTTCATTAACAAGCCACGAAAGTATACAGGCGGAGCAGAAGTACAGCTCCACACATTCCTAACTTCGGCACTAATTGGAGAAGCGCGGTCAATTTCACGTCCCTCGCCGCTTTACCCCTGAGAAAAAAATTCCATGTCCCCATTTAATATGACGCTGGGTGGGCTTCAGAGCCAGTCTAAACGTTCTGAATTTCTCACGTGTCGGGCATCGAACAACAGATCGTCCGGCCCACAGCTATACCGAATAAAATTTTAGTCCCCCGGGATTTGTGCACCCCTGCCCAGCACGTGTCCATTTTGTTAAAAAAAACCCCATCAGTGTTTGTCATGTAAATACTCCGCCTTTATCTGAACCAATTACAACATGAAAGGAAGGACAAGTGAGGAACATTTACGGAAACCAGCCTTCGGTCGCAGTTCTAACAGGGCACTCTAATTCCAAACAATGCAATAAAGTGTGCAAGGCGACACTTTTTCTCGCATTACTGGCACAAGGTCGAGATAACGTGGGAAGATCATAAAATACGGACTTCACACATTCTCTATAGAGTAGGTGTCGCGTGGCCCAGTTCGGACTCTAGTAGTTGGTTCTTTATATAAAATGGCCCACTTGGGCAAGAGGAAGATCCTGTTAACTGAATCTTTTACCGTGGCGGCCCGCTACGTCGGGTAACAAACACCGGCAGGCGGTGCATGGCCTACTTCACCAGTCACACTGCCAGCATGCCTGCCACCAACGATTACAGCATGATTCTCGAGTGCCTAGACCAAGAATTATGACAGTTTCAATTGTCAGCTCTGCTGGCAGAACTCTGGCTTCTATCATCGCCATGGATGGGAAGGAAAGAGTAACAGTCTGGAAGCAAGTCTTGATCTAGTACAGCGATTAAATTGGGAATAGGAATGAATTAAAACGAAATTAGCACTAGCATAAATCTTGTTCTTATAGTCAATACATGACAGTGGACTGTACAGCTGGACACATCAGAATTTTTTTACATTCGTACCGTGCATCTTGATATTATCAAAGTTTTACTTTTTCACCAAGTCATGCACTAGTGAGTTATCTTAAAAACAACATTAAAATTTACATTAAAACAGCTGTTTTAATGTAAATTCTAATATTGTTTTTAAGACAACTCACTAGTGCATCACTTGGTGAATAAGTAAAACAGCTGTTTTAATGTAAATTTTAATGTTTTTTAAGAAACTCATTAGTGCATCAGTTGGTGAATAAATGAAACTTTGATAACATTAGAATGTACTGACCATAACAAGATATACGTAGGTTATTCGGAAAGTAAGTACCGTCTGCGCATATCTCTCGCGCATCCTCGAGACCTTCACTTTGCGCATGTGCAGTGATTTCCTGTACCAACTGAGAAGCCACAGACGCCGTTTCGTGAAATTCGTATTATGTTTGTGTTTGTTCCTGTGCGTTAAACATGTTTAAGACAATTGAAGGGGCTGCCGACTGTGATATACGGTCTGTAATTCATTTTTTGAACGCTAGGAATGTGCTACCAAGTAAGAGTCATCACCAGATCTGTTAAGTGTATGGTGACAATGCGATGAGTGATGGCATGGTTAGGAAATGGGTTCGGATGTTCAATGAAGGACCAGAGAACGTGCACGATGAGGCGCGAAGTGGGCATCCATCTTTAGTGAATGATGATTTGGTGCGTAAGGTCAACGAAAGAGTGCGTGACGACAGACGTTTCACAATTTCTGATGTCCCTGCACTTTCCTCAGATTTCAAGGACTCTACTCTATGACAATGTCAGCAGTCATTTGGGTTATCGGCGGCCGCATTCTATGAGGAGGGTATACAAAAATTTGTGCCCCGCTATGATAAGTGCCTCAATAATAGCGGCGAATATGTGGAAAAATAGTTTGAAGAATGTAGAATCTGATACCAATAAAATTTTATACGAAACCTTACTCGATTTTTTTACAGCGAAACGATACTTACTTTCTGAATAAGCCTCGTAATTTGATTTAATCTTACGCCCGGTTAAATCATTTTACCATTTTACGTTATTTTTTTAAAAGAGTTACACGATATATTCGTTTCACATAACATTAATGGAATTATGTTGTGATCACACACTTTCGTGAGGCATATAATTACGGAGTTCGGAAGCAGAAACAACCACAATGTACAGACACGACATGTTGACTCACAAGACGTTATGAGGTGGACCTGATATTATAAATGCTGCACATTTGGAACTAGAAAAATGTCTGAAACTGACTTCATAATGGCCAATTGTAGCCGTAACACGTATTCACAAATTTTGACGTTTTGCTGACCGTGCATATCAGTATATTTATCTCAGTAATTAACCAACTTGATGCACAAAAGTTTTGTTTTACAATAGGTTTATTTCATGCCTCGACATGTTTCGAGCACATGTGCTCATCATCAGAAGGTCAAAGTTGCATTACACAGCCTCTGGTATCATCACACCTATAGGTGACCGTCTCGTGCACAGGTTGAGAGAGGACTCCTCTCTCAACCTGAGCACAAGACGGCCACCTATAGGTGTGATGATACCAGAGGCTGTGTAATGCAATTTCGACCTCCTGATGATGAGCACATGTGCTCGAAACTTGTAGAGGCATGAAATAAACTTATTGTAAAACAAAACGTTTTGTGCATCAGGTTGGTTAATTACTAAGATAAACGTATTCACAGTTTATATCGGTTAATAAAGAAAAGCCTGACATTGTATATACGCATGTAAGAGCTGTGAATATGTGATTCTTGTTTATTCATTCATATAAACAACACGGCGGAACGCGTGAAACAAACATAAACATGTTTTACACCATTTAAAAACATGTCCTACTATTCCTGGTCACTTCCAGTAACAACTTCTATGTTTCTGCCGTTTAAATTTTAGAAATTATTACTGAAATGTCACAAAAAGAAATTAATCTTTGCTGAACGAAGACAAAACATCAACTGACCACGCCACAGCCGGCAGTAAGTATGCATCAACTTACACATCTCCTCCCCATAGACCTTCATGACGAGATGCGTACAGGGGCGACATAAACGTTTCGCAGAGATATAACTCGGGACGAATTGGTTATTGCAGAAGATGGGTTTTGGTGAAGGAGTCACGTTTGACTGATGGATCCAAGCACAGTATGAAGAACAGGACCATTTAACAGATACTAAAGGAACAACCCGACCACTGTATACGCAGATTAGCAATGTAATCTGCAGTTACGGAGTTCTGCTACCGGAAAGAATCTATTCACAAAAACCGGGATTCGGCTGAATGAAAGGAAATTATAACACAACTCCGAAAACATTCAAAATTTTGTTGGCATACGTTGGGATAAACAAAAGAAAATTCGTTATGTAGTTCGTGTGCACAGTATGCAGTACAAGTACTGTATTTTTTTGTGCTAGTGCGGGCTCCTGCGGAAAAGTCAATTTCCACATCCCCCCTCCCCCTTCAAATCGGGTCCCCACAACGTGAAAGTTCGCTGCTCTGTCCAGAAATATCACCATAGCTTTTAAACGATTATAAACGGACAAAGGAAAAGTTTCTTTTATGTTTTGCAGGCTATAAACTTCCATTCGCTACATGCAGCACGCGCACGAAAACCGTGGCTTATGCAATGCTACAAAAATAATTAGTGTATTTGCGCGAATTTAATGTCCCTTAGCCATTTATCGGTTTATTACACATTTCTTCAAAAGCTTTCACTCAACTGTTTTGAGTGCCACGAACGAAAACTAAACGTTCTGAACAAACGACACATTCGTGGATCAGTCGGTTGGTTGCTGGCCTCTCAACGCGCAAGCCCATGTTCGGTCCCAGGCCAGTCCACGTAAGATTTGTGGTGGACAGTCCCCCCCCCCAGTATTGCGGTTTGCGGTTTCCTCTGTCAGTATCATTCCACCAATGCTCCATACTGATTCTAATGTCACCGTTCCTGTATAATCTTAAAACAATGACAACGTCGTTAAACAGCACACACAGAACATTCGTTAGCAGCTGTACGCAAAATGCTGCACGGAACCAACTGAACGTGCGACAGTACACAGCGCAGTTAGTTTACACGAGGCGTGTGGATAAGTAGTAATCACGCATGCCTAGGCATTTATTCACAAGATAACGATACTGGCCAGTACTTCATAACTGCAGCACAAATGAAATTATTATCGAACTTGAAGTTCAGTGCCAGTATAAGACAATCGCAGTCTACGCGGATGCATGGGTTCCCACCGCTTGGGTGGCGTGGGATAGATGGTAGAGGCCTCAAAGGCTGGTTATATTCCACATGTTCTACATTTTAATTCTTACGTACACTGCCACATCCGCACGGTCAGTTCAGGACTACACGTAGGTACGGCCCCCAGACTAATTTTTTTGCACTGGGCCCAGAACGTCTTAAACCGGCCCTGCTGATATTATTGATTACTTTTACTTCGAATGCCACCCTGTATCGGGTACCCCGGGATTTTCCTGAGTCATGTCTGTTGAACACACACACACACACACACACACACACACACACAAAACAGTACAACGTACAGTTGTCCCGGTGTTTAATAGTACTTGCATAAACACGAGCTCGTGCTTGTAAAACACATCACGAAGACGTATGAGGCAATCGAAGTAGAGCTCCACGCATCCTCGACCTCGCCATTAGATGGGGTCGACTGCTTCACGCCCCCGACGACCTACCCCCGTACAGAAAGATTCCCGCGCACGTTGGGATTGGACCTACGCGGGTCCCTGGGCTAAATATACATACAACACCTACGGATACGTCATCACTGCGTTTTATTACTCCTGTCACCCTCTCGACGTAGACACAATACTGACGCAGTTGGAACAATACGCTAATTATGAACACAGCACTAACAATCTGACCAGGTTAGTGCAGCTCCAACGTTATAGATCTGGGATTCAGGCGATATTCGGTTTGATTCTCGCCAAGTCTGTGGCTGGACTTAAAGTTTTCCGCGGTATTCTTCAGTCCCTTCAAGCAAACGCCGTCGAAGTAATTAGCCAAGACTTCCCCTAAATGCTGTATTCACCATAGCCACATTTCCTTTCGTTTGACGCTGCATGACGTGTAACTCGTATAATGGTATACCTAATAATTTTGAAGTTCTGTATTAATGAACGATGCCGTATCAACTGCGTAAAATATAGACGGTCGATTATAAATCGACACAAACACGGTGGTTACATGAGTGTCAAAACACATCAAAGAAATGAAACAAAACTAGCATTTCCATTTCCGTGCCAAGTGCGTCATATCTCGCTTAAAATTCGGCTACTGGCATTCTACAGTTGCAAAACGGTGGAAGGAACGTATCCCCGCCATGGCCAAATGAATAATCAACAACACGGATTGTAACTTAGTTAAAGAATAAAGTGCCCCGGGCAGCGCAGTCTGTACAATGACTACACTACGGGCTCGACACATTAATCCCGGTTCAATGCCCGGTATGGGGGAAGATTTTTTTCTAATCGAAACCGTGTTCAGCCCATCTCTGGTGTCCACCGAGCCTCCAATACAATAGGTTGTGCGGACTTGTTTCTCGAGGGTGAATTGCATAATTTATAAATGCTCTACTCCCGGGGAATGAATCCCCAGTAGACCTACACGCTGGTAAATCTGACAGACCGGTAGCCGCAGGTCTCTGGAAATACAAAGGGGAAACAGAAAATTCTAAACTGGCCCAAAGTTCGCCTGAAGAAGGCCATATGAAAGGTTGGAAAGAAGAAGGAATTTTGTGAACAGGCACGGGAAAAACACGCAGTCGGGGCACATGACGTATTTAACAAACCAAATCAGTTAACCTAGTTTGTAAATGTCGCCCATATGGTTTTCGCTAATCAAAACGAAGTCAGCAAGTAACAACGAAGGCCAATACGGCCTGGAAGGTTTATAATGCTTAGAATATGTTTAAAATTTCTCTTGAAGGGTCCCGCCCACTTCGTTCCGAATCGATGTGGTATGGTCACTGGTTGGATAATACTGGGACTTCCAATCTGCCCACACAGCCTCCCAACCAATACGTAACGGTGACTATTTCGTCAGCGGCAGAGCAGTCGGAGCGTGAAGCTGGCCACTTCCATCTAATTCTGGGGTTAAGAATGAGTGGAGCTACATCCCCACGTCCTCATACGTCTTCACTGCGTGTACAGGAACAATGCTTTGTCATTTTTACATAATTATTCCTGAGATATATCATTCTTAATTCATACTTTCTACCATCTGTCGCTAACAAAACATGATCCCAGGTGCACATACAGAATCACTTAACAGATACAGGATGCCGGTGATTAAGAATAGCTCTTTCTGTAGGACTCAGCTCGGTAGGTGCCCTTTCCCCTCTCCCCGCCACTTCACCAGAGGACGGGAACAGATCCAGTGTCCGAAACCATGTGTTCATTTTTTTAATACGAGGTGATTGGCAAGTCCAGAAAACAAGTCATTCGTCAGAAGCCTTCAGTATTTACGAGAAAAAGGGGGGAAACAACCTAGAATTTGCGGTTCTCACATTGGTATTGCTGAAGACTTGTCTTCTGGGCTCTTACGCAGTGCCTCTGGGGTTACAGCTTCCGACAATTCGAAATATCGTTGCGCCTTCATCTTCAGGGTCAAGTAGTCCCGAAGGTAGTCACTTCATCTTGGCTTACTTGACCTAATGATGAAGGCACTACGATCATTCGAAACGTCGGGAACTGTAGACCCAACGAGATAAAGTAACATCCCAGAAGACTTAAATCTTAAACCCGAATTTCGGCGAAGGCATTTCACCCATAAACCATTAGGCGAATGACCTAATGTTTGGCCTAACTTTTTGTGGCGTACAATTCGGAAAGTCGTGAATGGAGACAAGTTTTAAGACACTACTGCCAGGATTGGTTATTAAAAACCTTCTTTAAAAAGAACGGCAGCAAGAGGACAGGCACTATCAGCCGAAAATTCGGGCTCGGAAGAGCATGAATGAGAAGAAATGGTAACCACTGCGGCATTTGGTCGTTTAGTAACCAGATGAACTCGCAAGCACGGCTAGACAAATCCAGTCCTGGCACAAACAACACCCAACTTGCAGTACTGTCGTTACCACCCGAAGTTATTCAATCCAAATTCGATTCCCGGACGCCGAGCTTGACGGGCGTTGGCCTCCGCTCCCCTTACCCCTTGAGACCAATTACCCGACGTATGGGGGCGGGGTGAGGACTCCTAGGGCGGTCGGTGGAAGGGGAGAAATCCAGGGCGTGGTTCGCCATGTTACAATGGACCGTGGGATGGGTCGCAGGACGCGGATAGAATTACAAAATTACACCCCACCCTTTAAGGCCGTAGCCGATATGGCCGGTACCTTAAAATGATTTTTTTTTCATGCCAATCACCAGAAGGGCACAGAGAAAGATACGCAGAACCTAAATAACGTACTGCTTCCTAAGAGAAAATCAACTGGTACCGAGTGCCTGAACTTTGAGATCTAACGAGAAGAACTGCCCACATCATGAAAGAACTTCGATGCTACATGGAGGGATTGGTGAACTTCACGCCCCAGTGGCGTACCGGGGGGGGTTTGGGGTGTTCAACGCCCCCCCCCCCCGAAATTCTCTCCAAAATCGTGCCAAACTCAACCTGATTGTGAAAAATGTTAAAAATTGCGGAATTTAGGACGCCAACATTCCAAGATGTTCGAAAAAAAAAGGCAGTAAAATTCTAAAACTACCTAAGTTCGCAATTGTTTTACGTTAGCAATGACAAATAAATTGGTTATCATAAATAGTCTTAAAGTACCAAAAATTAAGAAACTTTTACTACATGAAATTAAATTTCTTGTACCAAATTACAGCTGCCTCCAGAACCCTTGACTAGGGGGTAGGGGGCTACCGCCCCCAGATCCCCGTTCTGTCCTCAACTGAATTTGTTGAAACCCCCCCCGAACAAAATTCCTTGGTACGCCACTGTCACGCCCCGACAGCTTTACTCCCGGGAAAGAATCCTGTACACACTGCATAAGAGGCTGAGTGGGCCCCAAAGCCGAAGTGGGAAAGAAATATCTCGTACCTCTTCCGGGATTCGCCCGCAGCATACTCGCCGTCTCGGCGTCACCTAGTACTCTCAAAATAGCGAAATATAGGAGGTTAAAACATATTATACACGGGGGATAATTCTATATACAGGCTGGTGGTGGCGACATGTGTTGTCTAGCGATCGTTTTGTAGGATCGACAGATGATGTGGGTGAAACATCTAGAAGCAACTTAAGGAAATGACCGAGTGCGTGAAGTGCTTGATACTGGCTCAGGATCGTATGCAATGGCGGGCCTCAGTGTTTGCGGCGAACCTTCCATTTCTACTGCTAGAAAGTTATTTTATTTTGGTAAGTCAAAACTACTTACCTCAGCTGGATCGGAACGGGATGTTAGCACTTCCGAAGAGAGTTGCTTCAGCGTCTGTGTGAGGTTCCGGGAAGCCTCGGCGAGGGCGCGAGTGTCTAGAGTCGGTTTCGCAGCTGTTGTAGGTTCGCATTTACATAATGCAGGAGTCGACATAGTTGAGCTGGATGATGAAGATGGTGACCCTGATGTACATGCATGCACTGAAGTCGGCGTAAATGGACCATGATTTGAGGATGTCGTAACAGTGTTATACGTTGCAGTCTGTGATACGGGAAGTTTTACATTTGATGAGTTGGTACCAGTATACACACTTACATTATTTGTGGCATTTTCAAGGGATTTCAAAGGCGACTGCATTAAATGTTGAACTGTACGGTGGGAAGATTCTGATATACTGGAAGATTTAGCCACTTCCGATGTGTCAGAATTTGACGTCGAAGACTTAGTGTACAAGGATGTAAAAGGCCGTGTTGGTACAGACGCAGGCGACGAGGATTTCAAGCCTGTCGTCGAACTAGGTGACACCGATATCTTAGCAGATTCGCTTGCCACAGGAACCGCGCTAGAATTTTGATGCGATGCCTTCTGCTGACTGTGAAGGCGTTGGCTATCGGTTGACGTGGAATGAGACGCATTTTTACCACTCGTCATAACTGACAACTGAGACGCTGTCATAACCGAATTTCTTGATGACACTAATAATGGACTAGGTGAGGCAACAGGAACGTTGCTCTGTGACAATGAGGTATTAGATTTAGAACACGTCTGCATTGTTGGAGACGAACTGTGGCGTTGTGGTGCTGCAGTATCACTAGCATTGTTACTATTACTACATCTGCTATCTACGGTAGGCTGAACCATAATCGCTTGTGAGGTACTGGGTGTATTACAAATCTTCGAATTGTTAGAACCTGCCATGGGCAGCGCAGAAGTCGTTGCAGGTAGGACAGGAAGATGTGAATGGATCGATGAACAATTGGTGGAGGCGGTGCTGGTGTTAGTGTTGGAATTAGTGTTAGTTAATCGACGTGACGAACTAGGCGTGACGGTTGAGAGCTGCAGCTGTATCAGCATCATGTGGTCACCCAGTCGCATTGTGAGGTTCAGGGGTGCCTTCCCAGAAAGGAAATCGTTCACCTGCAACAAAATAAAAACTACGTAAGAAGAAAAATACAGGTCAGATACGCAGAAGCAGCAGCAGCAGCAACAACAACAACAACAACAACAAACAAAGGTCAGTTCATAGTTTAACAGAAGAATATGTCATATTTCTTTTGTATGCATAAAATATAAACTGATATATCGGGCTGCCCAAAAAGTCATCAAATTCTAAAAGCTTTTTAAGGGACAAATCTCGATCATTCTTTTGTAAGGGCTGTGAGTCGTGATAAAGAGATGGATGGCGGTACACGGGTGTAAATTTGCTTCTCATAAGCATGTGCAACTCCCTACACAACTGGCAAAGGTAAAGTTCGCCCCAGAACAGGCCACGAAGACTCAGAGGGGGAGTAGAGGTATAGTTCTATTCTTTCGTTAATCTCGGCGCTAGATGGGGGTGGGTGGTCAACGCCACGCCCCGGCCTCTTTACCCCCGGGAAAGACACGGTACCCATTGCATAGGAGGCTGGGTGGGTCCCACGGCCGGTCTGGACGGGTGCGGAAATTCTCGCCCCCACCGGGATTTGCCTACACAACTGGTAAAGATAATTATCCAAACAGCGTAACTACCACTTACCTCTACCTCTTTTGGTGGACTACAATACAGTCGAACTCTGTTACAACGTCATGCAAAGAACCGAATATTTTGTCATAAACGAGTGTTTTTCTAACTGAGGAATATAGCGTTATGGTTAACAGTGAGTGATTAATTAGTATCACGGAATATCTGACGCAACAGACGAGGTGTCGCATAAGCTGATGTCGTTATAACCGCGTTCGACTGTATAACTATATATTCCTCTGCGACTCCTACACACACACACACACACACACACATCGTGGTTCTTACGCAGATGACAGCTTTCAGCATAATGGTGAATGAGAAATTCGTGAACGATGAATTAAGAGCGATGCTGGAAGAATGCGGATTTATAGGGTACATCAATGGGGACCGCGGTAGCACAGTGGTTAAGGCGCTGTGCTACAAATCGGAAGGTCGCTGGTTCGATTCCAGATGGTGTCACTGGAATCTTTCATTGACATAATCCTTCCGATCGCACTATGGCCCTGGGGTCGACTCAGCCTCTAACAGAAATGAGTACCAAGAGTATTTAGTGGGGGTAAAAAACCGGCCGGTGCGTAAGGCTGACAACCTTACCACCATCCTGGGCCATTGTCACGTAATCTGGGAACCTTAACTTCCTGGAACCCTCTGGGGACCTGGGGCCTGTAATGGGATTACCTTACACTACATCAATATTTTCCTGCAGGAAATGGGGGTAATAACGAAAACCACCCTGTTCTCCTGGCCAAGATTTGGACCAGGCACATCCTGTAAACGAAGGAGTGTAAACCATTACAATGCGACGATGGATATGATAGGGTGGCTTGGAGATTTGGGATTCATACACTGAAAATGAAGGCAACATTAACTTCCGAAACGCTGTGATAACTTGCCAGACTACGCGGTTCGTATTCAAATTTGTACCCTCCATATAATACTGTCATGGTGATTCCAAGAAGACGGGAGGAAAATGCTGAATTCGTACACACGAAAAACAAGTAGTGAATACAAATGTTTGGTTGGGAAGCCTCAGGCTACGTACCTGAGTGACCAATGCAGACATCGATGTTACAGAACTAGGGCATGCACGTATGAACCGGCCTGCAGTGGATCAAGACAGGCACTGCCGGTGCTGTACCTTTGCATTCCACGGAGGGCTAGTAAAGAAAACTTTCTTTAGAACGCTACGCGAGCGGTGAGTTGCCCTGGGTAACTAAGCTGCCTGAGCGGAAGTCATCCTATTTCGTCGTACTTCAGTTGACAACCACCCCCTTAGAGTTACTGACGTGTGTGTGTGGGTGCGGTTGTCGGCGTACCGTGGTTGAAGAGAAACAACTTATCTATTACCTTCTGCAAAGGGAATGGCTTTTTATTCAAGAAGTTCGTGGAATTGTAATAAAAGGTGACGAACGTCACTTTCAGAACATACGTACATATTCGTTCACAGATTTAACTGTTGATGGCCATATATTCCCTAAACTCCACTATGTGCTGAAGGGTAAACAGTGTTCCGCTCAACCTTTACGGTACTCAGTTTAGATTTCAGTGCGTATGTAAACAGCATAAGCCACACGTCACGAAGTACAGTACTGGAAGCACTCGCCGCCGACGTCGTGCACGTAATGGTTCCAAAGGATTCCCTATCATACAATCCAACAACGAACCATTTCCACAATAATAAAGGGCCTAAAGTCAAAATAAAATAACGCAAGTTTTATACAGATGAAAATGATACCAGGAATACAAACTAGCACTCCGTAATAGTAAGTAAATATTTAAGTCAATATTTAAATTCTAACAAAATATACAACAAAGAAAGAATGCTACTACATTCCACATTAAACATACGAAATATATA
>Ga0123355_10005503_pt1 | contig 18570 bp, 16 predicted proteins | sample TergutEmb28metaG_3_FD_89872 | JGI IMG/M metagenome (GOLD analysis project Ga0123355, IMG submission 89872) | Embiratermes neotenicus P1 segment gut microbial communities from Petit-Saut dam, French Guiana - Emb289 P1 | ecosystem: Host-associated > Arthropoda: Insects > Digestive system > Gut ... | reverse complement strand
GCTTGCACTTTCTGCTTCAATGTTTCTGTCAATTGTGCAACTTCCCTAGCATTTGTCACTCTATATTTTTGAAAAATCTTCCTCTTTTTCCTGTTAAGCTTTCCATTATCAGAGCCTGTTCCATTATTATTATTATTATTATTATTATTCGATATGGCTGTCTCTTGTCACAGGCCTTTTCTTCCTGGTACTTCTCTTGAACCAGCGGTGATCCCCATGCTCAGGCTTCAAGCTTCACACTGCAGTACTTTCCGTATTGTGTGTGATGTTCCAAATATAGCTGTTTTTGTAGTGAATCTATCGAGTGCTTTCCTGGTACAGTTTCCAAATTTTTCCTTAAGCTTCTAGTTACTATTCCAGTGGCTCCAATTATTACTGGTGTAATCGTACATTTCAGGTTCCACATTCGTTGTATCTCTGTTCATAAACTCTTGTATTTTAACTTTTTTTCCGCTTCCTTTTTTCACAGCATTTATGTCTGCGGGTACTGCCACATCTATCAGTGTGCATATTTTCTCTTCTTTGTTTTTAATTATTACATCTGGCCTATTTGCTGCAACTTCGCTGTCCGTGTATACTGCTTGATTCCGCAACACTGTGACATCTCCCTCTTCAAACACTGTCTTGGGCATGCGTGTGTACCATTTGTCTGTGGTTTCAATGCCTAAGGCTTTGCATATCGAGTAATGCATATGTGTACACACTAAATCGTGCCTCATTTCATATTCGCACTTCGCCAAAATCGGGCACCCCGAGATTAGGTGGTCAATAGCTTCTTCATGTTGTTTACATAACCGGCATTTACTCTCAATTTCTTGCTTCAAAATTTTGTTCTTAAAATAGTTTGTACCAATTGTTTGGTCTTGAGCTGCCACTATTGTACTTTCTGTTTCTCCCATGTCGCCAGATTTTAGCCAGCGATGTGACTGTTCAATATCCACCAGCTTTTCATCTAAGTTACGTGGCAAATGTACATGCACCCTCTTTCCGTGCCATCTTTCTTTTGTTTTCTCCGCTATGCTGTCCCTCATTTTTCTTGTTTCTCTCTGTACTTCTGTCTTGAGGCATCTAGCTGTCTGTACACTGCTGAGTAGGTGCTGTGTTGGTGTGTTCTGACAACCTGTATTAGTGAGTCTTCCTTCCTGTCTACATATTCCATCAGTTTTGTAATTTCTACTGCATGGGCTGCTTCTAACTGCATCAGGCCCCTTCCTACCTGTCTTCTGGGAACATACAAGCAATCTACATCTGCCTTTGGGTGATGCTGTCCATGAATGGTTAGTAATCCGGTCCAGTTTTTGCAGTTCTTCTTGGTGCCAGTTAACAATTCCAAAACAGTATCTCAGTACTGGTAAAGCCACTGATCTAACTGCGTGAATTTTATTCTTTGCACATAATTCTGTACCCAAAACTAGTCTCAATCCCCTCAAGTATTCCTTCTTCAACGTTTCCTTCTCATTCGTACGCTGTATGTCAAAACTCTCTTCTGTGCCTAAATACTTATAATATTTTCCTCTGGTCCGTTTCTTCAATGTCGTTCTCAAATGTGCCTCCTATATTACGAGCACTATTATTATTGTTATTATTATTATTTACTTCCTAAACGATGTCGTGTCATCAAAATCTCCACGGCGACTTAGCAACTTAAGTACAGTTAAATGGCTTTTGTTTTTCTTAACTATAACGTCAATGTCTCAGAACAAACAACCACTCTCTGGGACACACTTGCATAACGGCACCATACACCTGACAAATCCGGAAACATAAACGGATAGTATTGTCAAATAAAATGGAGAGATAGAAACGAATGAAAAATTTATACGGATCATGCAGGAATCGGGCATGGCATTTTTAGTGCAGGGTCCTTATTTCATCTGACAACTATCGCTTGTCACTTCCCGCCGCCATTATGCCGCAGCGTGGGCGGATGGATTTACGTTGAGACAAACAAAAGACATGCATGGCAACCGTTAGTTTTCGGATAATACCGTGGCCCTGTACAATACCCCATATTCGTTTGGACGGAGTGACGGGCATGACAAAACACGGTCATTTTAGAGGTGTGCGTAAATTATCTCGTACACTAAACATAAAGCGGTGCAAACACATCAACGTGTTCGGTGACAGGGGATTCGACCTCGAAACTTCCTGTGTCAACTACTACCGTAGACGTACGTTTTAATTTACGCTCCACCACTCATCGACAAACATCACAGGTCACGCGGACGCGCTGATATTTAACAGATCTCCAAACACTTAAAAGGACTTGTCCCCATATCAGTCTATTTATATGGTACTAATGTCACCCACACCCCACCGTTTGCCACTACACTGTTGGTAACAGTCACTGACAGTGCTCCGTATTTCTTTCACCGATTAAAGGCCACGACAGGTGTTCACAAAGATAAAGGTAAAGCAGTCCCATCACAGGCCTGAAGTGGCCCAGAGGGTTCGAGGAAGTTAAGGTTCCCAGATTTCGTGACAACGGCACAGGATGGTGGTAGGTTGTCAGCCTTACGCAACGGCCGCCTTTACCCCCAGGAAATACCCCTGGTACTCATTTGTGTTAGAGGCTGAGTCGATCGGAAGAATTTTATGTCAATGAAAAATCCAATGACACCAGCTGGGATCGAACCAGCGTCCTTCCGACTTGTAGCACAGCACCTTAAACACTGTGTTACCGCGGTCCCCGTTGTCCACATTACACTTATTTCTTTTATCAGTGTACTGTGTTACTTCTAACGATTTCACAAAACCCATTAGTACGTAATGAATAAATACTGTAGAACATCCATCTTTAAAATTCGCGTAAGTCTCAGACAGCTCTGAATCAACAGATGACGCTTAAAATTGTTGCTAATTCGATTCTCCATACATAAAAAAAAAAGTTCATCACTAGCAGGAAGATAATACAAAAGCTGTGGTAATTGACAATAAATGTCAGATCCTTCGCATTTTTGAATGCAAAGCCAGAACTTAGGAGTTCCATACCAGTCCATTAGTGTGATAATATTATACGTCTTTACGAACTCAGCAAAGATGAAACTTAACAGCATTGCAATGCAGCTTTAATTCATTTTATATCGCAACATAATTCACAAAATACGGAAGCCTATATTACGCATGCTGGGTCAGGTAACTAGTTGCTAGGCTACGTACGACCAGAGAACTAAGGGTTAGAGGCTCAGCGGTGTATTGAGTTTTTCTCTTCGGCAATGTCTCCACAGCGGTTCTGAGGTCCACACATGCCGTCCAGTGTGTACCGGGGTTCTTTCCTTGGGTTACAGCGGTCGGGGGAGTGCAGCTAAGCACTCCCATCTAATTTCGAAGGTACACTGTCACCATAACTCCATTATACATCATTCCTGCAGCGGTGATTAATGAAAGCACACTGCAACATAGCCTTCGTTACGTTGCTAATGGTATAGCCATTAATGAAACAATGGCAAAGTTAAGAATTAGTGGCAGCGCTGAACACTAGGATCCTAAGCAGAGAATGAATGCACAGGGTTACTCAAAATGATTGTCGGGGTTTTAACAACTTGTCATACACAATACACTTGAGATAGTAGTATGTGTATTTTTTTATTTGATTTGTTACATACCTTTCAGGTGCTCTATACGTGCACCCTTTGTGATTCTACAAACATCAACACGATAATCGATAATCCCCGCTGACATGCTACAAACAGTTTGGAACGAACTCGATTATCGTGTTGATGTTTGTTGAATCACAAAGGGTGCACATAAAGAGCACCTGTAAGGTATGTAACAAAAACCTGGAGTGGTGTTCTATTAAATAAAAAAAAAAGACATATACTCCTACCTCAAGTGTATTGTGTATAAGTTGTTAAAACCACGACAATCATTTTGAATAACCCTGTAAATACGACTGTGTTATCAAGCCTGACTGTAAACAACGCAGTGTTTTATCGGTATACTAAAGAACTGGTACATGAACGACTTCCGAATACGAACAGACCCAATACCATCACGAGAGCTGAAGGAAGGTTTCAACAGAGAATTAATATCCTAAATACAGCTAAGAAAGCTGGAATTATAGCCTGCCTGTCATAAACAGTCGTCGTGTATCGTGACTTGAGTTTCTCATGGCGGTGTAGATAAGCTTCTAGAATGCTAGGCCGTAATGAATGGTTGCCCCTGAAGATGGAGGCACTACACGTATCCGAAACTTCCGTAGATTTTCCAGTCGACAAAGCGTCGCATCCCAGAAGACTTGATCTTCAATCCGAAAAGAATCCAGCCGAATAATAAAAATGGTAATCGTAAAGGCAAAGTTCGCCCATAAAGATTCAGATGGGGAGTACAGCTATAGCTCTACTCTTTCCTTAACCTCGACGCTAGATGGGGGTGGGTGGTCGGCGACTGAGCCCGGCTGCTTTACTCCAAGGAAAGAGACCCGGTACCCATTTTACAGGAGACTGGGTGAGCCCCAGGTCCGGTCGGGACGGGTGCGGAAAATCTCGCCCCCAACAGGACTTGAACCCCGGAACGTCCAGCCCGTCCGAGTCGAATAAATAATGGGTAGCAAAATATTTTGGGATTATCGCGGGGGGTGGGGGGATATGAGATGATGCATGTTAAATAATGAAGCAGGGGGGCTGGAAAGGCAGAGTTGATAAATTACGTTTGTGACATGGGAAGGAGAATGATATTGAGGGTTTCGGAGGGGAGTCAAAGAATCGTGTAGGCGCATAGTTTTCACATAAACATGTGGATAGTAAATCAGTTACAAAAGCGTGAAAAGCACAATTCTTTGCCTCCTTCTGCTAAACAGAAACAAAATCTGTCATCTGAGGAGGTTTTCAGTTCTCTGATCGCTTCTCTGTGCCTCACTTATATCGGACTGGGACAGTCACACAGAAACCCGACATTCTCACTCAATTTGGTGCTTCACTGTTGCACAGAACTTACATCTGAGCAGAATATGGATGAGTATCGGAGATTTCTGTTTCTTTGAGGACAGGAAAACTGAGCAGGAGCTTCACAGCATGTTCGCTCTACACCGCTCGAACGCAGATAACTTTCAGCAGTAATTAATTAGTTTGAAACAACGCCAGAGGAGTTTCGGTTGTACTAAAACAGAAGGGGGGGGGGGTGGGGATGGAAGAAATTATTCGAAAATGGGGTGGAACTAACCAACTGCTAACGATCAGGAAGTTGGAAATGCTTGGGCTGGAAGGGGACGGCTTAAACTGCCGATTCCGGAGTCTATCCATGCATAACGCCTGAAGTGTCAAATTCGGTTTTTACGCCACAGACAACACAGTGTCTAAAGTACAAAGACTCTACGGGCAAGGCCGTTTAGTGAAATAATCCCTGTTTACTGCGAGAATCACTTGAACACATATAAATAAACTGTGTAGGTTACGTGCAAACTTTTTTAATGGGCTGAAACAAATCGCGCATTCACAAAAAGTAACCACTGTGCCTTAGGGAGTAATGAACACTTTAGCTCACGGCTCCTTTCACCCAGACATTTTCCAATCCATCATCCACGTCTTCCTATGACTATGTAATTTCAAACATGAAACTGAGAAACCGTTATTAAATAAATTAGGACCGTCTATCTCGGTCTTCTAAAGCAATTCCTCTTACCGTATAATGAAATGGGAATGCGCCATTATGCAAACTGAAACCCAGATGTGAACATTCACCAAAATGATACCATATCAGACTCACCCGTCATCCGAATGGGTCTTCGTTTGGTTTCACCATCAATAGTAGACATTTAGCACAATTTAACATGGGAAGCAGCCAGATAAATGGAATACCGCAAGAAAAATAAATCATTATTACCACTATCCCAATCACGTTACGAAAGGTACACACGTCGTAACTAGACCTTTACAGCACAGTGGTAAGTATACGCACCACGTCTCCAATATCCCAGAACTACACACCTTCACCACAGTGACTACATACGATTCGCTGAATACAAAGAGGTTTCTCCCCAAACAGCACCTATCGGTTAGTCTCTGAGGTGGAGACACATTATGCTCACTGTGAGGCATAAATGTATGTTTACTGCAATAGTGGACATTTTAAAGCCTAGCGTTTACTTTATGTACCATCAATTTTGACATTCAAAAATTCTACACGGTACTCACATTGTGTTATGTGTTGTGTACGGACCGCAGAAGAAAGAGCGACTTTTACCTAATACAACGTCAACAGACGGGTTTTGTATAGCCGAGATGGAGAGTGTTTACTGCGCGTTACGGGCTCAGTCCTTATATAACAGACATGTTTCGTCTTTAAAGGGTTCATCATTCAAGTACAATTGTTGTCAAACGATTAAATGCCTAAGGAAACAACATACATACACAACATACATACACAACAACATACATACACAACAACATACATACACAACATACATAAACAACGTACATAAACAACAACATACATACACAACATCATACACAACAACATACATACACAACAACACACATACACAACAACATACATACACAACATCATACACAACAACATACATACACAACAACACACATACACAACAACATACATACACAACAACATACATACACAACACACATACACAACAACATACATACACAACAACATACATACACAACAACACATATACACAACAACATAATACACAACAACATACATACACAACAACACACATACACAACATACATACACAACAACATACATACACAACAACACACATACACAACAACATTAGCATAGTTTTCCTGTAACCGTTCGCATCCCTCCGGGTATTTCAAAAACCCACAAAGCACAATTTTGGAACGACTGCCATTAATTCTAAAATTACGAGAAGTATGTGAGACTGATTAGCTCCAATCTCTCTGTCCTGAACTACAGTGTATTCACATAAAGTAAGGTCCCACATCTAGCACCCGGACCACCGACTTGTGAAACACAGTAACAAAGATTCTTTCACAGCATTATTAATGGAGTGCTGACGGTGACCACCAAAAATACACAAACAAACATCAAGCAGCATCCAGCTAGTTACTTAGAGCTCGTACAAAACACACGATTCATCCCAAAAGGCCACGTGGTCTGTATAGTTTTAAGACCTGATCATCGACACAGATGGATGGACATAAACTAGTGCACTGATATCGCCAACCGACGCAATGTGAAAATTCGTTTTCACGTTCACCGAAAAGAAAACTACAGTCAACGCCATGAATTTAGACGATGTATAGGCAGAGGTCGGTCAGCGGGATAATGATAATGAAACTCTGAAGAAAATCATGACGTCTAAGGTATTCTCGTACGTTCTTCCTAACGTGTCGGAATTTATTGCTTTTGTGTCATGCTTCGTTCTGCTGAAACGCAATCTCTTCCCGAAATGAACAACACAATACGTTTTCCTGGTGCTTGTCGAAGGATATAAACTGCATGAACAATATCAAGTTCGAGATATCGTACTCAAACCTTAACCTTTTAAAGCCTCATGGTTAATTGCTGCACCAACAGTTTAACATTCAACAACTGTACGCTCTGCCCACACTGTATTTATGTGTTTTGTATTTATCTGAGAACAAACAGCGACTTGTGCCACTTACAGCATAAAATGATCGGTTTTTATATTTTGTATTTATCTGAGAACAAACAGCGACTTGTGCCACTTACGCATAAACTGATTGGGTTTTATAACCGAGATGAGAGGTGTTTACAGCGCCGTACGGACTGGGCCTTTAACTGAAGCAGTCTGCGCTTCGTCTGTAAAGGGGTCAAATAACTTATTATCTAAATTCACAGAGAAAACAAATTAGAATCAAATAAACCACGCACCCAGAATCTGCAAACGGGGCAGGGGGCAAGGGATTGATCCTGGGGCTGTTTGACTTTAAAAACTAAGTTATAAAATTCATTTCATAAATAAAACTATAAGGAAACATGGCAACTACATATACATACAGTACATGTAAATACGATTAAATATGCCATTACTCACTCGCCCAATTTATATCACAAGATCTGATCTTCTTGACCTGCGGACCCCTAATTGGGTGTTGTTGCGGCAGTCTCTTTTGTATAGTTACCACATCACGTATGTTCAAGTATGCTGGTTCAAGTTGCAAGGCCAACAAGAACATCTGAGGTGCTCTGAGGAAACTGCAGTTTGATTGAAGCTCCCTGAAACACCTAAACGCGTAGGAGCAACAACTAATATTTGAGTGACGAACACAGTATAGTGCAAGACAGTTGGCAAATAAAGGGATAGTGTAGAACATAGTGCACAGTATGTAGGTAGGTTTCACCCTTTTTATAGGCCACGATGCCCTTAAGGTGAGTAGAGGTATAGCGCTACTCTTTCCAGGACCTCGGCACCAGATGGAGATGGGGGGTCAGCCCCACGCCCCGGCCGCCTCTACCCCCCGGGAAAGACCCGGCACCCATTTTACAGGAGGCTGGGTGGGCCACAGGGCCGGTCTGGACGGGCGGAAAATCTCGTCCCCATCGGGATTCGATCCCGGACCGTCCAGCCCGTAGTCAGTCGCTATACCGACTGAGCTACCGGGCCCACAGTGCACGGTCTGTACGATATTAAAATCCTAACAAACCATGTCAGCAAAGATTCTTCTCCCTCGAACATCACTAAAACTTTTTAATTCACTTCGTGTTTCTGCATTCCAACACTGCATAACAACAAGATTTAACAACCGCAGCAAAATAAGCACAGATGGCTGTAACAATCACAAAGCTCCACGACAAATTATTAATCAATCTCGTTCTACTTCATGTTTCTTGTGTGCAAATATATTCCCCACTCCAACTGCAACCGTTGCTCAATCCGGAGTATCTTAAAGAACGCCGAAAAAGGCTGCATTAATTCTAGGAAATGCATTACACTCCAAAGATGCATACAGTTTGTCAGCACGTTTTCAAGATGGACCAAAGTCCTAGACAATTTCACACGTGGTGAAGAGCGGCTGGCACGTGGGCTGCGATAAAGCTTAAAATGGCGGGCATGCAGATACACATAGCTGCCCCACTTAGTGCATACCTGGACCTCATTACCAGCCTAGAAGCTCTCAAAAACCTCTCACAATGATCAATGTACATGCAATTAAACTCGTTGCTAATTTTTCCAAGTGAAACCAGCTGACAGAGTACTGAGTGTTCGTTCAACCAGGATACGTCAATTGTGATAGGAGAGAGGTGCACTATGAGTAATATATGCCTGTATAATAATATTCAATCCATTCAGTTACTTAATATCAAATAATATTATAGTCGATCCCGGTGGCCGCGCGGTCTAAGGTGTGGGTCTGCAGCCTCTCGCTTGCTGGGAATGTGGGTTCGAATCCCGCCGTGGGCATGGACGTCTGTCTCTTGTTAGTGTTGTGTGTTGTCAGGTAGAGTTCTCTGGGTCGGGCTGATCACTTGTCCAGAGGAGTCCTACCGACTGTGGCATGTCTGGGTGCGATCGTGAAGCCTCAAATGAGGAGGGCCTGGCCCACTGGGGGCTGTTGCACCACGGAAATACAATATTATAACTAAGTTGCTTCATGCATGACATTTACCGTTTAACAGCGACGACGATATATTCTAACATCCACACTTCCTTTGCAAAATGCACTCCCGGGGGATGGGTACTCTCAATAGCCGAAACATTTCGGAGTAACCAATTCGCAACAGTCAACCAACAAAATGCACAATGTGGTTCCTTGTGTATATATCCCATAAAATCACACTAAATATAGGTAGGTTTTCGCCCTTTTTATAGGCCACGCAGGCCCTTAGGGTGAGTAGAGGTAGAGCTCTACTCTTTTCTAGGACCTTCGGCACTAGATGGGGGTGAGAGAGTCAGCCCCACGCCCCGGTCGCCTCTACCCTCGGGAAAGACGCGGTACCCATTGTACAGGAGGCTGCGATATCACACTAAATATACGTACATAAATATCTAAGAACTATATTGTGCATTTTGTTGGTTAGTGTAGCGAACTAGTTACCGACATGGTACAAACAAACAATATAAAACATCGCAGTGCCAATCCCGTATATTTCGACAGGTACCATTTGTTGGTAATAGACATATGTATGGAATGACACAGTGTGTCTGTCTCTGTGCTTAACTAAGCACCACGCCATACACACATATGGGGGAAAGGTGGTATAGCTCCAAGCATTCTTATCGTTGGTACAATACTGACGTCAGTGGTCAGCTTCATGCCTCGGCTGCTATACTTCCAGTGAAAAAGCCGTAGGTACCCACCGCACTGGGGGCTGGCTAGGTCCCACAGACTTAAAACACTTTGGAAAATAATTAAATTCCTTTACTCTGCCTGAAAAACAAACCCCGATTCCTCGGTCGTCCACGTGTAGCTTAGTCATTGGGCTAGTGTGACTACCACACAACGAAGAAGCCTGACTGTCAGCCTAGTGTACGGATCAAAATACCGTCGCTGCAGCCCACCGCGAGTTTTGCCCTTTTTGTGGAGGTAGAGCTCCATCTATCTTCAGTAACCACAGATTTCATGTGGGCGTGAACAAAAAGCCGCAGGCCCTGGCCGCTTTACCCCCACAAGAAGAACCTACGGTATCCACCTGAAAGAATGCTGGGTAGAAACCAAAGCCCGTTGAGACTTCGCAGAAAGAGAAAATTTGTACCCAGCGTTGCGGGAACTAAGATAATGCAGAAGTTACCAACTGCTTCGCGAACAGGTACGTTGCTACTTTAATTTCAGTCACGTCTCCAGAGTATGACAGTACAGTTTTAAAATTATGCATCCCATTGTGTTCAGTTATAAAGAAAGAAATAAACAAACGACCATCGACACACAACGTTTTATAAATATCAATACAGCTACACGTTTCGACCTCGCGAGGTCATCATCAGGCTAGCTTTACAAAATATACAGGCAAAATATAGTCAAACACGACTTGTTTAATGTTTTTATTTATAAGATGTTCTTACATAGCTTCTCTCAAAGACATGTTTCAGCCCCTCCACGGGTCATCTTCAGGTTGATCAATTTTTTCTTTGCAAACCATACAACTACGCCGAGATCTTGCTTAACATATATAAAATTGAATTAAAAATTGATCCCACTGTATAACTGTATTGAAATAATTTGGTGGAAATCAAAATGTTATAACATGTATAATATAAAAGTGCAGGATATCACGATCACGGAGGGTGGTTGGAGTACCAAAAGTAGGAAAATTATTTTCTATTTAGCTATGTTATGGTTACTTTATAACATTGTAAAAGAAATATACAAATTGCGGTACTGGAAATGAGATCTCATATCTTACACAGTTATGTTCAAAATTTATGTCTTACGCCTTAAAGCTGCGGTGTGAATAAGATGCAGGCCGCTCAAGTGGCCTAAAAACTTCCTCACCATACTGCACCATCCGAGTGTGAAAATATCACCCAGTACCCAGCACAATGTAGAATAAGGTACAAGGTAAAGCGGTCCCGTTACAAGCCCAGAGGGTTCCAGGAAGTTAAGGTTCCCAGATTTCGTGACAACGGCACGGGATGGTGGTAGGTTGTCAGCCTTACGCACCGGCCGCCGTTACCCCCAGGAAATGCTCCTGGTACTCATTTCTGTTAGAGGCTGAGTCGATCCCAGGGCCATAGTGCGATCGGAAGGATTTTATGTCAATGAAAAATCCAATGACGCCAGGTGGGATCGAACCAGCGACCTCCGGTTTGTAAATGTAGAATAAGACATGGCACAAAACTCGCCTAACCCATAGTCCTCGCTGACACCTGCCACTTCCAACTTTTAACAGTTTTATACAACTCATCTTTTCATCTTATTTCTACAATAAAAGTTCGAATGTTCTAAAAAGAAATACAGAATTTGTGAACATACTATTTATGAAATGAGATCTCATTGCTAATTTGATGATGATTTCGCGAGGTCGAAACAAGCAGCTATACTGATATTCATAAAGAGTTGTTGTGTTCGAAGGTCATTTGTATATTTCTTTCACGACAATACAATTGTTATCAATGGACCAGACGCCCGAAATTCCCCCAAATAACACTTACACTGCAGTTGCTACTTCACATGAAACACTGTGCCTCTCTATCACAAACACTGATCGGTTAATAACATTTACGCAAGTGATCCCTGTTTATTGTGAGAATCAAATTTAATTCAGAAATAAGTCTGTGGGCACAATGCGGGACACGCTTAACGTTAAAACAGGTGCAACACACAGTAACCACCATTTCACTGGGTGAAACAAGCCGACTGGAACAAACATGGATTACAATAGTAGTGTTTCGCACAGCGGTGTGCCATGAATAACACCACAACGTCTCCCAATAACCATCAACCGCATGCACGATGTACGGCCTCCACGCCACTTGTAGCAGACGCTGCAGATTCAGGAAAACGAAATCTTTATAGGCTGGAGCAAGGGTGCAGCGAATCGGTACACGGCAAAGACCGTCTCTGAGCCTCGAGAATGGCAACACTTCTACACAGGAATGTCTCATAAACCGCCTGGCAACTGGAAGGACAAGTTCCAACATTTTACGGGGGTGGGGGGTATTATGAACGCAAACAATGTAGAAGAGTTCTCTTGTACAAGAATGCAGCATAACAAACATGCAATACATGCCTCGGATTCTGTGCACAAAGACATGGTTCTAAAATATCTGAAGTCATTACGTACAAGAAAAGAGCCTGTTCCTTCCTAGTGAACACAACACAGCGACACTACAATTCCTGGAACAATTGATCTTTATTTTTACAGCTTTCGTCCGTATAGAGATGCTGCAAACGCTACAAGTTAAAACCGCTTCAATGTAACTTGCATTATCCACGTCTACGTTCGCGAGCCACTGACACAAACCTACACTTCTACTGTCTGATTAAAGTATATCTGTCCCTATGCGTCATTAAGCACCATGACATAAAGGCATGCGTGTGAGTGCAGATACAGGCCTAACACCACGCGTTCTTAAGCTGGCTACATATGACGGTGAGTGCCAATCTAACGGCCCGGTCGCTTTTCCTCGAAAGAAAGAAGCCGGATTTACATCCATCAAGAGCCTGGGCAGATCCCACAGCCAGTCTAGACTCTCTGGAGACCAGACAAATCTCTCTGCTCTCTGGAACTTGTGAACATTAAACATTAAGATTTCACCCAACAGCCATAATTGTGATCTTGAACACACACAAACTTCATATTCACAAATATCAGCACACAAAATCGTACGTATACCATGTATAAACGAGTTTCAAGAACCTCTTGTTTTCTTGTAATCACAGATGACATATTTTTTCAGTGCCTGGTAAATTACGTCAATCGTCCAAGGGACTGACGCACCATCAACTATAAGTAACACACCCTCACATCTAGAATTTAAAATATAACACCTATGTGCGTGTCCATGTGTGTATGTGAACGTGCGTGTCTGTACGCACGTACGTAACACGCAGCACTAAATACAGCTTCACGGCCGCCACCATTAAACACGAAAAAAAACAGACACCCAGTAAATTCTTCGAAATGTTGGCAAGGTCAAAAATTTAGGAACCAAAGTAAAAAAAACGAAATGCTCAGAATCTCTTCTTTCCATCCCCCACATAAAAACCCGCTTATACGGCCCGGAACTTTGGTTCCTCACATTACGAGAAGACAGCAGACAGAGAGCATTTGGTAACACGGCTGCAAGAGAAGAGTATCTGAAACCAAAACGAAGAAAGCCAGAGAGGGGTGAAGAACAAAATTTTGCTTCATAAAATAGCATCAGAATGATGAAATGAAGGCGAATACGACTGACGGAGCAAGCAGCACTCGTAGGAGAAACGAAAAATGCACACAAGTTTTGATCGGCAAACGTGAACGGAAGAGACATCGGAGACCTGGGCGTGGATCGGAAGATGGACATGTGAAAATAGGCTACGACGGTGTGAATGGATTCATTTGGTGCGGGGCAGATTAGAGTGATGGGCTCTTGTGAAGGGGATAATGCATCTTCGGTTTCCGTAAATTCGTCGACTATCTGACCAGCTACAGCTTCCTTTGAGTGGCTCTATTCCATGGGATTAGGTCTAGGTGTCTTCTAAATCTTTTTCTTCCGTTCCCCACCACCAACACATAAAGCTCCCCTGTTTCCTTCTCTTACACATTACGTGAACACCTATCAATTACACTGAGTTATTCCTTTAGAGCCCGGACAGACCGTTAGGGTCCAGGATGTTGAGTTTCACAGAACTGCTTTACAATCGGCACATTAAGGTGGAACGTTTGTCAGCCCTACGCACCGGCCGCTTTACCCCCAGTAGTCAACAGTAACAGTTGCCTAGGAATATTTTTGTTTCCAGATTCAGAACTGTGAACAAAACATAAAGTCTTACTTGCACATAAAAGTATCTCACTTCATTCTACGTCTCCAAATTACTAACAAAACACTACTGCATAACAACACCATATCTCTGATACTATCTGTGGTCGTAAGACTCCAACATGCATTTAGAGCAATGTTTCTCCTGATGAATCCCAAAAGAGCATATGTGGACCTCGTTACTTCCTATACTTACATCCGTGTGTCTTATTTCTTCCCATATGGTCTCATTCTCAGTCCCTCGAAGCACATTTGAACTCCTTTAAAGAATTACTTTGCCCTCGCCAGCAACAAATCTATCTATAATGTTTCAAGATTCAGTGCTTACCTTAAAGAAAACACACCGTGCCTCGTGCGAGATTGGAGGTTTTCAAAGCTGAGCTGATAAGGATTCAAGTTTTACAGTATATTGCGCCATGACGATTGGTAAATCGTAATCGACGTTTCGAAGGATCCTGTCTCCATCAACAATGTCTATGCATTCCGATTTTGTTGGAATTCTTAACTTATTTAACACAAGAAACGGCGCCATATCGCAAAAGATGCGAATAGTCACGTCAAGTAACCATCCTTGCCGTGGAAAAGCTGTACATATTACACATGCTAAGTGTATGTGTCTGTAGCCTTAGTTCTGCAGCATGTAACGCGCATGTGCAGTATTATATTGTCATCTATGGCCTGTCTGGCTGTATAGTATTTTTGCACATTTTCTCATAAATGACACGATTTTCGGAAAAACGTTCTTTAACACAAAATGTGTATCTTAATTTTCTTTACGAATATGGTCTGTAACACTTCTCATTCTAAGAAGAATTCATCGAGATATTAACATAAATGTACACAGGTCTTCATGTAAAGTACCCGTTATTCTGGTTAGATTAAAAAAAAAATTTTTCTCGACATTTTCGGAAAATATTCAAATACCAAATTTCATGAAAATCCATCCAGTGGGAGCCGAGTTATTCAACGCGGACGGACGGACGGACGGACGGAGAGACATACGAAGCTAGTAGTCGCGTTCGATAAATTTGCGAACGCGCCTAAAAATCTATAAGTGAAAAGGAGAGTGACGTCAACACATGTCGCAACTTATTATTACGCCACACCACAACTGCCAATTTCTAGCGTGTCGCGCCTTATTATTATGTACATATGATCAAGTGTACAACAGTGTTACACTTTACGGCTCTCTAAATTTGCCTTAATTATCTTTCACTCAAAACGCATCTAACTTCCAAGTTTCAACCGGTCGAAGGCAGTTAAGTGTAAAATATTAGGCCGCTATGTATTTTTGCTCCAGCTAGCCGGCATGCAAATCGAATCTTCTCGGGCCATAGTAGGCCTATTCATCTTTTACGGCCTGTTGCAGGGTTTTCGGGAAAAGATGTACTGCACATGTAGCGTGTATTTTTATTTTCCTTGGAACCTTTGCCTGAAGTCTTCTTCTTATTTTGGTAAGAATTTGTCGACATATTATCATGAACGTGCTTAGGTCTTCATGTAAAGTGCCTGGTAATTTTGTTCAACTGTAACCAACTTAGAACTTTCTCGGCATATTTTACTAAATATTCCCAACACGAAATCTGATAAATATCCGTCCAGTGGGAGCAGAGATTTCCACGTAGGCGAACTGGCATACGGACAGACATGACGAAGCTAACAGCGCTTTCCGCAACTTCGCGGATGCGCCTGCAAGACTAGAATTTGCATAAACGTGCAATTCTATAAACATAATTCGCCAGCGCATTTCAACAGTTCGAATACAGTAACCATCTCCTAATGCCAAAGGTACACGCTGAACACTAAGTGCTGTATAAGAAATTCAGTTGCGCATAACAACGCCAGTAGCATCAGCAGTCACAGCGTACATCCGCACCCATAGTCATCTGACAAAGTAAAGGTGTGCCGATGTGCCATCTGCCACCGCATTCCCTCATTATGGAACACGGCAAAGTTCAAGCCGCTTCGCGTCGCGACGGTTCGCTAAGCGAAATCGACCGTCCGTATTCGCAGAGCCTCCTTCTCCTGAACAAGGACCTTGTAAGTTGACAGTAACCCTGGAGCAATGCTTAAGCCACAGTGGTACACACAACGTTCCCACCCGCGCTATTTTTTAGATACAGCCACGTCTAGAACCAATGGATGAAGCACAAATATTGTAATAATCCTACCTACACCCCCTTCATCGCTCCGTTCGTGCGGGGGAATGGGGGAGGGGAAGACCACAACTGGTTATTGCAACATTTACTTCCATCTTAACTGCCTTATAATTTTATCCCTTACGAGGTTAAATTTTGAGTTCAGAAATGTTTTACAAGCTGCTGTAAATGCGACTAACACTCACCAGTGTTTCGTGGAAAAAAGACATAGCACGTTACGCTGTGCTGCAAACCACAGACCTGTCAGAGAAGTCAGCACTTTGCTAGGGTCTGACAGCACAATTACCATCGACTCGGAAAACAAACACGCCTTTGCTTTAATTAATGACTCTCTGTATAAGACTACGAAATGGAAGGATATTTAATGTAATGGCCTGGAAAGAAGCATCCGTGACCACTCACTACTGATACTATCTAGCAATTCGCCTGGAAATAACGAGAAACACCACGAAATTATTTAGTCATGACAATCGGTGTCCCAGCGCGCACCTCCACAACATGTCAGATGTGCTCTCACTTGAACCAAACCGCTAGGCGGCATACGGAATAGACTGGTGCAAACTTCGCTCGTTTAGCAGAGACATACTTCACTCAAATGAGCAAAACAAGAATTCAATTAGTCGTCCTTAACTCCGGGCAATTTACAGTTCCGAAGGACAGACCAATATTTGTAGTGGAGTGCGTAGGACAATATAGTTTTCCCGGTAATATTCTAGAGTCAACTAAAATTACTAATGTAAATGACACTGGCTTCATTGTGAGATACAAGTGACAGAATCAGGCGCAAACAAGTACAGTCTCAATACCATGTTCTCAAGTGATATCCAACTTCATAACCCAGTCTTGTGTATGCCGTTTATTTTCACTGCTACATTCACAAATCGAAGCACGGAATGGCACAACACAATCAAGAAACTGTTTCACTCGTCATACGTCAGTTTCACAACACTGGCATATCGAGTCGAAGTAAGAAATGGCACCTCATTTGATGCTCGTAATGACAGCTGCTGACATCCAACAACAGAAATCTAACTAACGTGACTACAAACCCGTGTCACAAACAGCCCCGGCCTCCCTTACAATTATGTGCAGACGATAAACGCTTCGGTATAAATGAGTGTGCAGTCAACAGCTGCAAAGTGGGTAATGTCATTTTCTGTAGCACATGGATCTGTGTAACTTCGTAAACACGCTCCATTTACGAGACGGAAACATTCGGTTTTGCGCAGTTAAAATCATTATTACACGCAATAAAAGAAGATGGAACCGTAACAGGGCCATTGATGTGTATTTGGGACATATTACGTACCCAGTTTTATGTCAGTCCTATCAAATACGGCACGCTGAGGTTTATTTCAGCCCTTCATATACCGCACACTGAGGTTTATGTCGTCCCTTTAGATACTAGACGCTAAGGTTCATGTCGTCCCTCCAGATGCTACATTATGAGGTTTATGGCAGTCCCTTCATGTAGTAGACGGTGAGGTTCATGTCGTCCCTTCACATACATTATGAGGTTTATGCCAGTCCCTTCATATGCTAGTGAGGTTTATGTCGTCCCTTCATATACTAGACGCTGAGGTTTGTCATCCCTTCTGATACTAGACGCTGAAGTTCATGTCGTCCCTTCAGATACCAGACGCTGAGGATCACGTCGTCCCTAAGATACTATTCTATGAGGTTTACGCCAGTCCCTTCATACACTATATAGTGACGTTCATGTCGTTCCTTCACTTACTAGACGCTGAGGTTCATGTCGTCCCTTCAGATACATTATGAGGTTTATGCCAGTCCCTTCATATACTATATAGTGAGGTTTATGTCGTCCCTTCAGATACTAGACGCTGAGGTTTATGTCGTCCCTTCAGACACTAGACGCCAAGGTTTATGTCATCCCTTCAGATACTAGACGCCGAGGTTTATGTCATCCCTTCAGATACTAGACGCTGAGGTTTATGTCGTCCCTTCAGATATTAGACGCTGAGGTTTATGTCGTCCCTTCACATACTAGACGCTGAGGTTTATGTCGTCCCTTCAGATACTAGACGCTGAGGTTTATGT
>Ga0123355_10005502_pt1 | contig 18571 bp, 12 predicted proteins | sample TergutEmb28metaG_3_FD_89872 | JGI IMG/M metagenome (GOLD analysis project Ga0123355, IMG submission 89872) | Embiratermes neotenicus P1 segment gut microbial communities from Petit-Saut dam, French Guiana - Emb289 P1 | ecosystem: Host-associated > Arthropoda: Insects > Digestive system > Gut ... | reverse complement strand
ATTCCGCCGCTTTTCCCACTTGCCTAAAACTTTAATCCTTTCAATCGGCCTATAGCCTTTTGATTTAGAACTGTTGGGCGCAATCTGCAAACGCCCTTCATAAAACGCATAGTTAGAAAAGCTGATTAATTCTTCATAACGGCTTCTATAGTGATATGTCAAATGCGACTGTTTTAGTCTTGAAGTGGCAAGGTCTAACAAACTTTCTACCTCAACCGCCGCCTGTTCTGATAAATCCAACTCCTCAATTGTATCCGCATTGCCCGAATAGCGCTTGATAAATACGCTTGTCGGCTTTAATTGCTTATTATCCCCAGACACCACTACACATTTAGAGCGATATATTGCAGGGATAGTGCTTTCAATAAAAATTTGGCTTGCCTCATCAAACAAAACTAAGTCAAAAAGATCAGGTTTAAGGGGCAATACTTGTGATACAGACTCAGGAGATAACATCCAGCAAGGGAACAAGTTTAATAAAAGCTGCTCAAAATGAGAGAATAATTTTCTAATCGACCACACCTTTTGCTGCTTGTTTATTTGATGCAAAAAGTTTTTTGCATCCTCTTGCTTGCCTGTCCAATACGCTTTGAATTCATCATTAAATTTGTCATAAGCAAGCGCCGTATTATGCTTGATTTTATCTTCTTTCAAAGCGATAATGCGGTTTTTCAGGTCGTCATATACTATCGTCTTTGCAAGCTGAGTTTCCCTTAATTTTTCTTCCTTTACAATCTCATGATAAACTCTTACCGGCAGCACAGACTCCGTAACCGATACAAAATCCCGTTTATTATTGGTATGTTCAAATGCAAAATCTAATATTATTTTTTCTATAGGCGTGAGTGATTTTAAGGTAAAAATAACATCCTTCAGCGTCATATAGTCATCCAGCGCCGCCGACAATTTTTTTAAAAACTTGTTGTTTCCGTATGTGATATTATCCAAAACCATAGCAAAACCATCAGGCTCAAGCACAGTTTTTAACAAATCAAATTCCGTAACATATCTTCTCACTGCCTGTCTTGCTATGTCTAATTTAGCCTCAATTTTGTTGCGTTTTTTTATCTGAGAGGTCTTAAAAAATGGATATGCCGGCCAGAAAAGAGGGATAAGACCGCTGATTTTGACTCTTTTGGCTAATTTAGGATTCTCTAAGTTAACTATCATATGACTGAGCGGTTTCAGGTCAGCAAAGTGGTCTTCTAGGCTGTACACCATCATATAACGGCTGTATTGGTACTTTGACAAATTAAAAGGTAAAATGCTCTCACTCAAAAGATTTTGAACATAGGTTTTTACTCTGTTTATTTGGTCAATATTAAGCCCCGTTTTGATAAACTCAATAATGGGATTTTCTTTTGCTAACAGATAATGATTATAAAATAAATCCGCTGTATTTTTTTGCTTTATGGATTTTGCCGCTTCATCCATCAGAAAGTAGTCTAAATCCATAAGAGCCGAGTTTTTCATCTTTTCATGCACAAAATAATCAAGTGAGTTTTTGCCAAGCCGTGCAGATTTAAGATACATTTTTTGCAGATGAATACCAAAATCAGTAGGTGTAAACAGCGTGTTGGATATGATTTCTAATTCATTGACTTCATTATTAATGTTTTTATTTATGATGTCTAAAGCAATAGGATTAAATGTATTTTTGTGTTTTAGGACTTGAGAATGCCGCTGGCGGATTTTTTCATAGACCTCATTTTTTGATTTTTCCGGATCAGGAATTATCATCACCTTATGCGACAAATGCCCCAAACGATTGAAAACTACATCCAGAGCCGTGCGTTTTTGCGACACCATCAATACCTTTTTGCCTTTTGCAATCGCATCAGAAATGATATTAGTGACCACCTGCGACTTGCCTGTGCCGGGGGGACCGTAGATGACTACATTGCTGTGTTTATTTATGCTGTTTATAGTATCTTCTTGCGCAAAATCTAAAGGCTTTACATTATAAATGTCCTCTTGATTTTTGTTTTTTTGTTTTGGCTCTTTTGTTTTTAATAAAGTATCAATCGCAGGAGAAGACAGCTTGTTTTTCTCCATCAATTTGTAATCATGATAGATAGCATTTGCTAACGGAAACCGCCCTAAAACACAATAATTTCTTAGTTCAATATCATGGCTTGGATAGATTTCCTTTGCTTTTTCAATGTCTAATATGCCTTTAGCCTTGCACGGCTTTAAATCTATACCTTTATTCCTTAAATACTCTAAAACAGCTTTTGCATCGGCAAAATCAGCAGAAAAATTGCCGCTGAATTCTGTGTTTAAATCCTCAATATCTAAACCTTTTTCTTTTGCATACGCCAAAAGAAAGACCTTGTTTAATACAACAGGTTCTTCTCTTATTATTTCTAATTCCATGCCTTTTTCATCACAAATCCTGGCAGGAAAAAGTATCAACGGCGCTTTGACTGTGCTTGACCCTAGGTGTCCGATTACATATGGATAACCTACAAACAATTCATACCGCCCTGTTTCTATCTCCATACTGTCCATTTCACGCTGTAATGCCTTTAATTCTTTAAGCTCTTTGTCAATGGTTTTTTTGTATAAATCCTCAGGAATATTTTTTAATAATTCAGAGGCTTGGTTTTTATTAAACAGCCTAAACTTGCGGACACTGCCGTTCCACAAAAAATCCGCTAAAGCTTTTGCCTCTTCAGAGTTTTCAAACAGCTTACCCAAGTTATAAGCCTGCCTTTTTGACACGCCCTTTGCATATAACGACCTACTGCGCCCAGAGATTTCTACAAGACGGTTTCTGTATAAAGAATATATGTTTTTCATTTAATTTTCCTAATTTTTAGTAATAGATAGCAATTTATGGATAGATTGAATAAAATTATAGCTTGAGTACAATAAACTGTATTGGCGGGCATCTGCCGCTAATCACACATTATCCATATTCTTAGTTTTTTTAATCACAGCAACAAGCATTTATAAACGCTGCATACAGTTTTATTTGCATTCTTGAATAAAAGCCGACAATAATCTGTCCGGACTGTCAATCTCAGACCCGAATTGAGGCAAAAACGACACACCTACAAAAAATTTATGTTTTTTGTGAGCATAAGCAGTGATGTCCGACTCACTATGTCCAATAATTTCTAAACTGCTATCCTTTTCAAAAAGTCTCTCACCAATGCTAATCAAATTATGATGCCGTTTATTTATTGCATTCGCCCCATAAATTTTTTCTAATCTGCTATTAGATTTAAGCCTTGTCCCCGCCAGTCCTAATCCGGCATTTTTACCGAAAGACGAAATATGTCCCGCTCCTTTTATCTCCTTATCATAATCTATTCCCTCAATTCCATAAATCATTCCGTCACCGGTTAAAATTGCAGGAATATTTTTCTTTTTAGCATAAATTGCCGCTGCTACTTTCAATTTACTAAAATCCTTATGCACTCCTGAAGTAATCACCAATCCGTCCACATCTTTTAATTTTTCCTCACCGGCTATCGGTACAAATTCTACTCTCATTTCATTATGTAATCCCGCAAAAAACAATGCCTCTCTTAATGATAAATGCGCGTCCGTTTTATTAGAAAACTTTGACACAATACCAATTTTAATGGCTTTTGATAAATTTGAAACCTCATCAATTTTGTGACATAGTTCCCTCAAATCCTGAAAATCAGGCTCATTATCCTCAAGACCCAATTTTCTTAAAACCACCCTTGCAAACCCTTCATGCTCTAACCTGAGCGGCATATCATAAATATTATCTGACAAAATATTTTCAATCACACAATCCTTTTCTACATTACAAAACAATCCCAACTTGTCCCTTGACTCTTTTCCAATCACTTTTTCAGACCTGCAAATAAGCACATCCGGCTGTATTCCTAAATTTTGCAGCTCTTTTACACTGTGCTGAGTAGGTTTAGTTTTTTCCTCGCCGCTCTCCCCGATAAAAGGCACCAATGATACATGAACATAAGCTACATTGCTTTTGCCTAAATCCACACGCAGTTGACGCAATGCTTCAAAAAAAGGCTGCGCTTCAATATCGCCCACAGTACCTCCCACCTCGATGATGATAATGTCCGTGCCGTTTGAACTTAAACTTTTAGCCCGCGATTTGATTTCATCAGTAATATGCGGAACAACCTGCACAGCATGCCCCCCGTATTCATTCTCACGCTCTTTATCAATGACTGTGCGATAAATCTCTCCGCTTGTCACATCGTTTTTAGAAGATAATGTAATCCCCAAAATCCGTTCATAATGACCGGTCAACAAATCGCACGCACGCCCGTCTTCCATGATATAAGTTTCACCATGAAATTTTGGAGAAAGCGTTTTTGAATCCACATTAAAATATGGGTTGAGCTTTAATACATCAACTCTATATCCCCTTGCTCGCATGAGCTTTCCTAATGAAGCGGCAGTAATCCCTTTACCCAAACCGGATACCACTCCGCCCGTAAAAAACACATATTTTGGCATGGTACTATTATATAGAAAAAACGCCCCTATGTAAAGCGTTTTTTTTGGTAGTTTTAAGTAAATTTTGTATTATTGATTTTCTTTGGTCGTTGAAAATCATACCAATCTTACATATTTTATATTCTTTTCACAGTCACATAAATTATCTTCTCATTTAGGTATTGCAAAGTTCACAATAAAATAACTGCATTCTTCTTTTTTTTAATTAAATGACGATTAAACCAGTACTCACTCAAACCAAGACTGTCTAAAGGTTTTGCCTAAAAACGAGGGTTTTAAGTCTATTTTATGGATAACAAGTTTTGCTCTTGGTTCTGACTAGCAAAAAACACTGCGGATAACTGGATTCGCAGTGTTTATTAACGCAGTTTTATGAATTTTTATTCAAACTAAAACCTATCTCTTTTAGTTTTTTTGCGTTATATTCAACCATTGCAGCCAGCTTTGCCAAAATATCTTTGACCATTGCTTTGTCAGTTATTACTCTTGAAAGAGCGTCACCCGTAATGTCAGAGTGGGCATAAAAATTGCGTTTTTCAAAATATTCAGTGTACAGAGCCGCCATCACCTCAGCATACACTATCGATCCAATGCGTTTTTGATAACCGCTTTTTAGAATATAGCGTCCCATATCATCTTTTTCATAGCCTTGACCTATCATTTTCACATTGATTCCTTCAACTTGCTGCAAATCAAATATAAGCCGTTCTAATGCTCGGTAAAGAGGAACTAAAAGCATTGAATAGTCAGATAAGCGGACAAAATCGTTTGAAATATCTGTCATGCCTATAATGAAATCTGTTTTTGATTGTTCACACAATAATTCAAAAGCGGTAGGAATAAGTTTTTTGAGTTTTTTCTCAGTTTCAATAGCCTTTTTCGTTTTTTGTTGAGGCTTTTTTTGGGATGGTGACGGTGGTTTTTGGTTGACGATTGGCGGTTTGGATTTTTGTGAATTCACATGAGTGTCTGGCACTCGCCCGTTTGGTTTTTGCGAATGTTTGGATATAGGGGCAAGTATTTCAGTCTGCCCGTTAGGTTGCGGTTTTTTGGGCGGCGGCTGCGGTTTTTGGTTTGGCGGTTTGGGTGGTTTTATAACAATGTTCACGCCCATATCGTTTTGTTGCGGTTGAGACTGTAATTTTTGCGATGATGAAAGCAGAGTCGGCGGACGCTTAATAATCACCTCCGCAAGATTCATATTCACCGGAGCAACCGACGCCGGCGAATAGTTTTGCCTGTTTTCTTTCACCCTTAAATAATCATTATGCAAAAGTGACAACAGATAATCCGCCGCTGTGATAATAATACACCTTGCCTTAGTTTCATAAACAATACTTATGTTGTCAAACTCACAAGAAAACGCAAAACGCTCCTGCATCACTTTTTCAGTTGCAGGTTTATATCCTTTTATTTTAAGCGTGTGATTCTTCTTTAATTCTTTAATGAAATTATTAAAATCAACAGTTTCTACATCTTTTATAATTAGTTTATTGTGTTCCATGGTGATTGATAATTCAGTTTTATAGATTCAAATTAAACTAAAGAAGCGACTATTATTAGCCGCTTCTTTTGTCAATTAATTTTGGCGTCTCTTCTTTTCTTAAATTCCTTGACTTTGCTTATTTTCAACCCTTTTAGGCTTAAATCTTACCGCATACACAATAGCGCCCAGTATCAAAGCTACACCAATGATAATCAACACTATTGTCAAAGCCAACCAACCGCTAGTCGTATCTATCGGATCGCCCGCAACTTCAATGTGAAAGACCTCAGTAGTAACATTGTCACTGCCGGTAGCCGTAATAACTACTGTGACAATAAATATTCCGGCTCTGTCAAACTCAAAATTAGTCACCGGATCTCTGCCTGACATATTCCAAGTAGAATACGAAAACCTTGCATTTGCATTTGTCCCGCCCGCAATCGCCGACCCGTCAGGATTAGTGATTGTGATAGTAATTTCATCCCAGTCCTCATTACCGCCTTCATCAATCAAATCAGGGTGTACAAACGCCTCACCGATTGCCGCACTGCGTTGAAGTGTCACAGTATTCAATCTGACTGCAGGATTGCTTGTGCGGCCGATTCTGATGTCAAATGTCCTTGTGTTAGAACCTGTTTCCGCTTGAGCATGCACTGAAACAGTGTGATAACCGTCTCTATCTGTTGCAAACACCCACATTCCCGTCGGAATATTTTCTACCTCAACTTCATCACCGCTTATTTCAACAGTAGTCACATCATCAAAAGTAAAATAAGGGAACGCACTTGGAGTAGTGTTGGCAGTAAAAGTATTTCTGTTTTCATTTGTATGCGTCTCTCCGCCGCTAAAGTGCATATACATCACACTTCTGTCATCATTACTCAGCACTCTTCTATAAAGCTGTCTTGCAGTAAGCTGGTCAGGACCAAACGACACATTGACAGTCATTCTTGCATTTTGGAACTCTGTGTGTCCTACAAAGATAGGCAAATGAATAAACTCACCCGGGAAGAACACATTAGGGTCATACGGCATTCTGCCGCCTCTGCCCGTTTCATCATCCAACGGTCTTGCATGCCTCATATAGCTGGGCATGATTCCGTCAACCTCAATAACAGGAGTACCTGATTTAACAATTTCTATTACATTATATCTTCTTAGTCTTGAAGCAAAGTCAAATACCGGCAAATTATCGCCAACATTCCAAAGATCATAAAGATTTGTGTTATCATCATACTCACCTTTTTCTATAAGGTGTGATTCAATTTGGAAGCCGCCTACCGACAAAGCAGTAAACTCATGTCCGGCAAGTGCAAATGAAGGTCCTACGATTCTTCTGACTACCAAAGGATTTTCAATATGACCCGCAATAATATAGTTATCTTCCAGTCTATAAGCAGTATTGACTTGACCGGTCGTAATTGAACTGATTGAAGGCGCTCTGCCGCCGCCTGTGCCTGTATAGCCTCTTGGCGCTCTATAAACCTTGAAAGTATACGCCCTAACCTGTGAAATACCCGAAACATCAAAAGCGCGGATTAATAATGAATAAATACCGTATTCACCCACAACAACAGTAGGAGATGCTGTAATGTTTCTTACGCTAAGCACACCATCATAGAAGAAGCTATAAGAAGTAGTATTTACAAAAGCGCCGTTAGGGTCTCTTAAAGATATTTCAAAGCCAGTATAATCCTCCCACTCAACTCCCTCAATATCAAAGCCGCCTAAATTCCACTCCCTGCCTTGCATTTGCGCGTCGTCTAAATCAGTTTCAGTACCGATTAAACTTATTAATTCAAGGTCTTGAACAATTCCGCCTGCAAACAAGAAAGGCACTTCAGCTCTTAAAACACGCTCCCAAGCAGTGTCAGCTTCATTTCTTTGTCTCCAATAATTGCCCAAAGCATCTTCAACTTCAAACTCTAAGATAATTGATGCCAAATGGTCAGTACCGACAACCAAAGGAATCGCAAACGCCTCATGCCCTCTGACAATAGTCAAGAAATAATAATTATTGCCGCTCACATACATTGTGCGCACTCTAAACACCTCACCGCCTCTTACATCAAACGGTTCTGTATAACCAACAACATCAAATCTGATACCGCCGTCCATAATATACCTGCCGTCAGCATCACTTTGTGTGCCGCCCGGAGTAAAGCCTGCTTCAACATTTGCCCTCATCGTATATGTCTGTCTTAGTCTGGTCATTCGGTCACTGGATGCGGCAATACTAGGAACAGTAAATGTCTCTCTGCCCTCAATAATCAACACATAATCAGGCAACGCATTCTCAAAACCTGCAACACCGACCATAGGGCGCTCCCTATTAGTAAGCGTTTCTTCAACGCTCATTGTCAATTGCCGTCTTGCCGTACCGCTGCCGCCGTTGCCGGCACTGTCACGCACCGAATATATGATTGACCAGTTTCCGTTTCTCTCAATATCAGCTTGCAGTCTGGCTTGATCCCAATGGAACATATTAAAATTAAACAACAAACCTTCATCAGTGAAAACTAAATCTTGAGTCGTCACCAACGGATCTGAGCCTGCCATATTAAAGAATGAGCGGTACACCGTGTTCATTTCAACACCTTCATCAAAGCCTACAACTCTGTTTCCGTCTTCATATCTCGTAACAATAGGACCAACCCATCTGGCAACTGTCCTGTTGTTAGGGTTCATTATAGTGATGGTCACATCCAAATCACTTAGGTCGTCAGCGTTATCTACGACTTCAGGGAAAGGAATAGTAAAATTGTGAGTGCCGTTTGCCCAATTAGCGTCCATGTCATTGATACGCCTTCTGCCCCAGTTAGACGGAATTTGATACTCATCAATGTCAACAATTCTTGGCGCAAGTCTGTCTTGCACACGCACTTGATAAGTGTGTGCTTGGCTGAATCTTCCGCCGCCGTTGTATGCACGCAAGATAATCGTATATGTGCCGTATACAGTGGGTACAAACGAACGATGATCAGCATTTGGTGAACGATTGTTAAACACTACATACACAGGATCACCGTTGCCGTCTTGATAATATATAGGATCACCGTTTGCATCTCTTCTTGCAAAGCCATGCTCATTAAGCTGATATTTTCTGACAGCGTTGCCATTTGGGTCTGTAACAGTAGTCTCAATAAATACATTGTTTACAAAAGCATCACTGGCCGTTGCAGTAGGGATAGTCAAACGGGTGTTGATATTGTGAGTGTTTGGCATATTGATTACTGACAGAGTCGGCGGAGAAAGAGTAACCGTAGGTGCAACCGCACTTGCAGTAGCAGAATCAATACCAAAATGATTTTGAACATTGATAGAAAACTCTCTGGTATAATATCTTGAATTAGAATCATTAAGCCTTGCAATAAAAGTAATATTAAGAACACCTGCCCTTAAATCATGCAATTCAAGGTTGCCGTTTTGTCCGGCAGCAATTTCATGCCTGCCGTATCTTCTTGCACTTTCCATTGCGGTGCTGCCGATTGGAGGAGTGCCTTCACCAAGTGTCCTTATGCTTGCATTGCCCGGAGTAAACCTAACCTCATAGGTTACATTTTCTCTTTCATTAATTTCTCCTCTCTCATTGGTATAAGACAGGAAAAACCGAGGAAGCCTAAGATTGTCCAAAATAGGCATAGCAGTTTCACCGGTTCTTGACGCACGCCTAAAAGCGGGCATAAAAGCATCTAAAGTTTCTTCAACTTGAATAGTATGCTCTCTGTCTTCAAAACTGTTGACCAGGTATTCAAACACATTATAGTCAGGTTCTTCATCACAAACAAACCTGACAGTGTAGTTTCCTACCTGCCTTGCATAAACCTCGTATACAACATCGCCTGAAGCCGGTCCTCTAGCTTGCGCCGTACCGTCAATTGACAATATAACAGGGGTTCTGTTTGTGTCGATTATTACCAAACCGTTTGGCGCAGTAACCGTAAGCGACACATCGTCATTCGGCACAGGCACATCAAACCTGTCTGTAAGTCTTACTCTGCGTTGCGCATTGGCAAAGTCAGAAAAGAATTCAGTAGAAGTGGAGTCAAAAGCGCCACTGCGGTTGTTGCCTGCTAAAGCCATCATGCTGAAACTGCCCAGCGCTATCAAGACGCATAGAGCAACAGCAAGCATACTAACAAGCAATCCTTTGATTTTGTTCATTTTTTTCTCTCCTTGTACAATAAAAAAAGTAGAAATCTATGTCCTAATTAAGAAACCTCGCCTGCTTGATGTGTTAGGGTACTATAAAAACCAAACTTCAAGCAAGAGAAGTGTCCAGTTAAGGACACATTTTATATAGTGAAACTATACTAACCTATCAATCATACCAAAGTCTGACAAGCCTTGTCAAACATTTTTCAACCATTTTTTACTATTTAATATTATTTCACATAACAATATTATTTTCAAAGGGTGACGAAAATATGTAAAATAATGGAAACGAAGCAAAAAGTATTTATGTTTTATTTCTCATTAATCCGATACACCTTGCAAAGCCCTTTTAATGTCAATGTCCTGTCCACAATATCCAACACATTGCTGCTTTCACTCACCGCTTCACTCAAACCTCCCGTAGCTATTACCTTCACACTTGTATTCATCTCCGCCTTTAAGGCTTTAACCAAATATTCAACGCCTCCGATAAAGCCGTTAATTATCCCTGACTGCATTCCGGTTATAGTAGTTTTGCCGATAGCTTTATCAGGCATTACTAAATCCACATTAGGCAGTTTTGCCGCTGATTTTGACAATGCTTCGGCAGAAGATTTAAGACCGAAGCTGATGGCTCCCCCCAAAAAATCACCTTTTTCATTGACGGCATTAAAAGTAGTTGCCGTCCCGAAATCAATTAGGATAAACGGACCGCCATAGTGGTAATATGCACCCACACACCCCATAACTCTGTCCGACCCTAATTCCTTTGGGTTGTCATACTTAATATTAAGCCCGGTTTTTAATCCACTCCCCACAATCAGCGGCTTAATCTTAAAATAATAATTGACCATATGTTCAATAGTATAATTCAAAGTGGGATTGACACTTGAAATAATGGCTCCCGAAAAATCAAGCCTGGTATTGTTGTATGATAAAATAGACTTTAGGTTGTGTCCGTACTCATCAGAAGTCATACCTGCCGATGCGCTTAAACGAAAACTGTTGACAAGATTATTCTTATTGTCAAAAACCCCGAATTTTACATTAGTGTTTCCGATATCTACTGTTAGAATCATTTGTATAACTCCTTTGAAGTATTAGCGTGTAGTAGATAATAAGTAATGGTTCTTGTAGGGGCGACAGGTGACCGCCCGCTGTCGCAGCTATAATAATTGCATTCATCAGCAACTAAGCCCACTAAACCCCTGAATTATCTTCTTCTATTACCTCAACACTCTCTTTATTCTCATCTACTGTCATACTTGTCCTAAATTCTCCGATTTTTAATGCCCTACCTACCGTAAAACACAAAGACGGCATAATAATATTCACAACAATCAATTCAGCCAATCCCACCAGCACAAGCGCCCACCAGTATTGTCTTGCATTTAGACCAAAAATCACAAAATCAGGAAAAAGCAACATCAAGGACGACACCACTAATGCAGTATTAGTAATAACCCCCGCACTCGCACCAATATTATAAGGCAAAATCCTCTTAAATCTTGTCTCACCTTTAATCATTTGCTTACTCCCCCAAAAAGCCAGTGAAGTAAACAAACCAACCAATATTCTTGGCACTACCATTATAAAAGCCAAAGCTATGACAAGATGTAATTCATTGTTTGCCGCCCCCGCAACAAAAGAATACATAAGAGTCACGCCGCCTGCAAACACCCCGACAATAAGTCCATGCCTCCACTTATAGTTGCATGACACAAATATAACGGGGATTAAAAAGGCCGCCACCGGCAACCACGCCAAAGCAAACATAAGCGCCACAGCTACGGCACAAACGGCTATATCTTTAGAACTGATTTTTTTCATTTTCACCTCTTGTTGCGCTTCCGCTTGGATAACGCACAATATTTATTGTTTGCAAACGGCTATGCTTTCAATATGAATAGCACGCGCTGACACTGTACCTTTATACAACAAAAAAGCCGCATTGTCAAACAATGAAGCTTTGTTTAATAAGTTTTTTAGACAAAATTACTTTTTCTCCGCTTCCTCTGCAGCTTTTGCACCACTCTCTTCAGTCTCCTCGAACTCTTCAATCCCTTCACTTCTAAACGGATACGCAAATACTAATTTCTTCTCTTTCGCTTCACCCTTTCTCTTCATCAATATAGTATAGAAAACTACTACCGACAAAATTTTAGATACTTCAATAGCAATCGCCGCAATATTAAATATCTCGCCAAACAATACAGTCCTCAATATAAGCTGAGTCAATAGTGTAGCTGCATATACAACTGTACCAAGCCTGACAATATGCTTTGATTTCATATAAGTGCCTACAACAAACAACACACTGGTAAAAACAACAATCCAGTCCCACCAATGTGCAAGTGCTTGCGCATACGGTCCTAGCGCCCCAAAAAAACCTAACGAAAATAATAAAAATCCTATCAATATAGCTGTATAAAGAGTAACCTTCCCGCCAATTTTCCATTTCCTTCCCGGTTTTAATTCACAAATCAAAAACATTCCGCTTCTGACTACGCCAAGCCCCGCCAGCACAATACCCACTAAGTTGCCCGCAAAAACAAACATCAACATCCAAAACAAACTACCTATAACATGCCAAAACAGAATGTTCTTTTTACCGTTGACAATAAAATTGATAAAAACACACACAAAAGCAATCGCTCCAAACACTTGCGACAAAATAAATGAAAGCATATCGTTGCCGATGCTAAACATCTCGTCCGGCGTACCTATAATCTCAATTCCGCTAATATCAATACTACTGAGCCATATGCTTATCCCGACAGCAGTAGCCACGATTACCGCCAATATCACAGCAAAAAACAAAAAATCCTTCTTTTTGTTTAATTGAATTTTATCCATAAAAACCTCTTAAATATATAGTATACCACCATATTAAACCTAATAACAGGGCTTGTCAAACGATTTATAGGGTTTTTGCAAAATAGTTTGATAATCAAAGGGATTATCTTAATAATAATAGAGATAATTAATTTTTTTCGGATTATATTGCAGGCTTCGCCTTTTCGTAATGGCAATTTCCAAAGTTTCTACTCAAAAAATACCAATTAGTGATCCACATTAACAAGCAACAGGTCCAAAGTTTTATTTCTTACTTTTTACTTATTTATCCTCACACCTTCTCTCTTTTTTCCATATGATGTGAATAGGGGTTTTACGCGCGGGCTCCTCTCACTAAAGAAGCAGGGGACTTTTTAAGATGATAGCTAAAAGCCTCTAGTTTACTAATGAGAAAGAATAAGGAAATTTTTTATGCGCGCAAAAGGTTTCCTTATTCTGATTTTACATCAGACAACAGATTATAAATTTGTGTCACAAAATAATTATAGGAGGAAACTAGCAATGTTTAACAGTCACAATGGATGCAACGATATGTTTTTGCTTTTAATCTTGCTTTGCTGCTGTGGAAACAGCTGCGGCGGACATGATCGCAGAGGCGGCGATGATTGCAGAGGCGGAAGACATGACAATAACTGCTGCGACATGATCATCTGGCTTATTTTGCTTAGCTGCATTTGCGGCGGCGGCAGAGGCGGCTTCTTCGGCAGATAGTCTTGTATCGTCAAAAAAAGGTTGAGCGTTTTAACTAATGCTCAACCTTTTTTTATTAAATTAAATATCGTTTTTCCGGCTAAAGATGACAATATAGTTAAAACTCTATCTTTGGTTTGATATAGTCAACCAGTTTATCAATAGGCACTCTCACCTGTTGCATAGTGTCCCTATCCCTGATGGTAACTGCATTATCAGTCAGCGTATCAAAATCCACCGTAATACAAAACGGCGTACCTATCTCATCATGCCGCCTATATCTCTTGCCAAGCGACCCGGCGTCATCATACGCACAATTAAAATTCTTATATAATCCTCTAAACACCTCATCAGCCTTTGCGCCAAGCTCTTTTTTCTGTAACGGAAAAACCGCAACTTTATAAGGTGCAAGATATGGGTGTAATCTCAAAACAACCCTAGTATCCCCTTCACTCACCTCTTCCTCTTCATAAGCATTACACAAAAACGCCAAAACAGACCGCCCGACACCTAAAGACGGCTCAATTACATGAGGAATATATTTTTCATTAGAAACAGGGTCGGTATACTCAATGTTTTTGCCGCTCTTTTTGGCATGAACCGTCAAATCATAATCACCCCTGTGCGCTATCCCCCATAATTCACCCCAGCCAAACGGAAAATTAAATTCAAAATCAGTAGTCGCTTGGCTATAGTGGCTTAATTCATCCTTATCGTGATCACGCAATTTTAAGTTTTCAGGCTTCATGCCTAAATTAAGCAAAAATTCCTCACAATATTTTTTATAAAACTCAAACCACTTTAGACTCTCATCGGGACGGCAGAAAAATTCTAATTCCATCTGCTCAAACTCAACAGTCCTATAAATAAACTTGCCGGGAGTAATCTCATTTCTAAATGCCTTGCCTATTTGCCCTATACCAAACGGAATCTTGCACCGCATACTCCTGACCACATTCATGAAATTAACAAAAATCCCTTGCGCAGTTTCAGGACGCAGATGCACCACATCAGCACTTGCCTCACTGGGTCCTAAAAAAGTTTTAAACATCAAATTGAATTGTTTAATAGGAGAAAAATCACTTTTGCCGCAATTGGGGCAAGCGATGTTTTTTTCTTTTAGAAATTCATCCATTTGACTGTCTTTCATGTCAGTAATCTTGATTTGCAGCTTCTTTTTCTCGGCATAATTTTCTATCAAGCTATCCGCCCTATGACGCACCTTGCAAGACTTACAATCGGTCAACGGGTCAGAAAAGCCGCCCAGATGCCCGCTAGCCTCCCAAACAGTGTTGCTTTGAATTATACCGCAGTCCACACCCACATTTCCGGGCTGCTCTGTGATGAATTTTTTCCACCAAGCATTTTTAATGTTGTTAGAAATTTCCACCCCCAAAGGTCCATAGTCCCAAGTATTAGCCAAACCCCCATAAATCTCACTGCCTGCAAAAACAAACCCCCGCCCTTTGGCTAAAGCAACCAGCTTGTCCATAGTCAAAGCACTTTTTGGTGCTGCGGGGGTAGGCATCCCCGACTGCCCGATATTTTTTTCAGTTTTATCCTTTTTAGACATAATAATCAACCTCTTTTTTATTGTAATAAAAACTACTCATCTTTGTAAATAATATCTTCAGCCTCTCCCACAACTGTCCACCCAAAGCGTTCCTTAAAATTATCAAAACATTTAAAGCATATCCAAGAATGACCAAATAGACCATGTTCTTCTTCCGAGCAATAAAACACTCCTTTCATATCAGCATATACAGTTTCTGCCTCTTCACACAGCCAACAATGGTCATGCCAAAAATCCTTACAGCTATCGTCATTTTGCCAACTCGGATTTTCTTTTAGCCATTTTTCAATCTCAATACAAGGATATTTTTCAAGCATATCTATTGACCGTTTCGCATTATCATAAACATATCTAAAAAAATTGTTTTTGCTTTCATATGACTTTTGCCAAAATTCAGGAAAAACAACTCTCAAAAGCTTCAAACCTTTATAACGCTCATTGATTTGTTCTTCTCTTGTCATTTTGCCCCTCTATATTTTTCTTAAAACCTTATCAATATTTCTACTGCCATGAATAATACGAATGATGACAATGGTTTTAATTTTGTCCATAGGTTTATAAAATATTATATAGCTACCCACTATAATTTTGCGTAAATCATTGTCAGTGTTGTGTTTGTTATCTACTAGCTGTCCCGACAACGGAAATCGGGTTAAAACATCAACCTTCTCAAAAAACTTATCCTCAAAATCATAAGCTGCTTTGGGATTTTGTAACTCCTCTGCAATATACTTGCCAATATTATAGAAGTCAAGCCTTGCCTGTGGTACTAAATGGAATGAAAATTTATTTTCCACGCCTCACCATTACCTCCCTAAAAAACTCCTCGCCGTCAATAAGAGGTATACCGTTTCTTAAATCCTCTAAAGATTCGTTAATTAGTTCAGCTTGATAAATATCATTCAATTCCTTTTCACGCATGAGGTTTTCAATGTACTGCCTAGGATAGACCGCAACAGGCATAAGCATGATTGCTCCGTCCACTTCAGTTATTTCTAATTTATCGCCCTCATTTAAACCCAGACTTACAATAATTTCCTTAGGTATTGTAATTTGTGATTTTGCTCTCAATTCTGCCAACATAATATCTTTCCTCCTATTAGAAAGTACGAATTTCCGACTTTCACACTAATAGTATATAATATTTCAAAATAAGAGTCAACTAAATACAGCCTAGATTAAAATAATTGTAAACAAATAGCTTAATAAATTAGGAAAAAAATTTTTTATATACTCAAATCATTTGACTGTCAAACTGTTTTTCTCTATAATACTTTGTAAATCAAACTATATTCAGGAGAAACAAATATGATTAAAAATATTAAAAAATTCTTCACCAGCATTTCAACCTACATAATCGCCGTTATTTTGCTTGTGGCTGTGCTGATTGGCGTATGGAACATCAGCCCAGACGGCACTCGGCACGAGGGCAGCGCCTACTTTTGCGGCGCAAGAGCCTTTGTCCATGCCTACAACCTAAGCCAAGTCCCCCGCTCACCCTTTGACTTTGAAGCCTTGGAGGACGCCCGGATTTATATAATGAGTGAACTAAACAGAATCGGCTTGACTCAAGCAGGCGCAGCCAACTTCACCGCAGATAAAAGGGTTGAACTAAACGACCTAGCCGCCCTAAACCGACCTTCTGCTCCGCACTTTTATATGGTTAGACACACCCCGCTATACAGCACCATTCCTGAAAGAGCCGTTTTTAGAGACGGACAAGTTATACGACCGCACCTAGTAGACAAATTTGAAAACGGGGACGCTGTTTCTATCCCCGTGGACAACATCTATGTATATTTCCCTGGCACAAGCGGCTATAGCATCATGCTTATGGCACACTATGACTCTCACCCGTCATCCTTATCCCCAGGTCTTGCCGACAACGCATATTCAGTTGCCGCCATGCTAGAGATCGCAAGGCTTTTGAAGCAGCAAATAAATACAGGAGATACCCTTATCAACGGCATAAAAATGGTTTTCACCGATGCTGAGGAAATCGGACTATGGGGGGCATACCGTATTGTAGGACGCAACGGCGAGGGCGCTGAGTATATGGCATTTATGAACGGCGTTAATCTTGTTATAAACATTGAAGGAAGAGGCACAAGAGGTCCTTTATTTATGTTTGAAACAAGTGAAAACAACAGTGCCCTAATCCGCTTTTTTTCTAATGCAGGTCGCCCTTTTAGTTTTTCTATAGCAACAGCTGTATACGGCATTTTGCCCATGAATACTGATTTGACACCCTTTTTAAGGGCGGGGTTTGTAAGCATGAATTTTTCTACTTTAGACAGCATGGAGCATTATCATACGGACTACGACAGTTTAGATTATATCAACATGGCAACACTGCAAAATTACGGAAATACTCTTTTTCCTTTAGTGCAACATTATATAAGCAGTGCCCGGTATAGCCGGATTGATGCATTTGAAGCTAACAATGACGCCGTTTTTTTTAGCTTTATGCCGGGTATGTTTATAAGGTATAATGTTGCAGTATCTTGGATTTTTATAGTGCTGTTGCTTGTCAGCTTTGGGGTTGTGATGTTTTTTATGATCAAGAAAAAGAAAATGAAGCTAAAAAATGTGCTGATTGCAATGGGTGTTTGGTTTGGGTTTATAGCGATTATGGCAGGCTTAGGGATGTTGATTGCGGTGATCACAGGAGTGGCAAGCGGCGTATCGTTTAGTCTTATGAGCATGACTTTTGTGTCAGGTGACAGGGCTATGGTGATTATATCAGGTCTTTTGGTTGTGCTTGGCGCGTTTGCATTGATGATTTTATTTAAGAAGGCTTTTAAGATGACTGGATTAGAAATGAAAACAGGCGGGGCTTGCCTTAATATATTGTTGTTATTAGTCAGCGCATTTGCTTTGCACGGCGGAACATTTATGTTTATGTGGACGGCACTATTTGCCGTGTGTGCCGCCGCTGCGACTTTGATAGACAAATCTTGTCTTAACTTTGGTTTGAGAGCGGCATCTAATGCTTTGATAATTTTGTTTGCCGTGCCTTTATTTATATCCATCGCCTACAGCTTTTTTGTAGCAATGACCATCGGTGCTTTAGTGGTAGTAACCGCACTTATTGCAATAGCTTTATCCATCACAGCCCCTGCAACAGTCAACCTTTGGCGCACCATCAATGAAAAGATTATTATCAAGCGAGTTATTGTCGATTAAATTTCAATTACAATAAAAAAAGGACTAGCGATATATGAACTGCCCCCTAAAAAGTAGACATTAAAAAAGAAACACCTATGGTATAATGAAGTATATCATAGGAGTTTTTTATTATGGCAGGAAATAAAGGAATAAAGCATTACCCACTATGTTTT
>Ga0123355_10005501_pt1 | contig 18573 bp, 16 predicted proteins | sample TergutEmb28metaG_3_FD_89872 | JGI IMG/M metagenome (GOLD analysis project Ga0123355, IMG submission 89872) | Embiratermes neotenicus P1 segment gut microbial communities from Petit-Saut dam, French Guiana - Emb289 P1 | ecosystem: Host-associated > Arthropoda: Insects > Digestive system > Gut ... | reverse complement strand
TGCCACCACAACCCGTGAGCATACCTGATTTGAAGAACAGAATTACCGCAGCTGTGGAGACCATCACACCTGACTTGCTGAGCAGAGTATGGCAGGAATTGGACTATCGCCTCGATGTGTGCCATGTGACATCGAATATTTGTAGGTATGTATCATAAACTTGTTGAGTTACTCTTTCATTTCTACTAGTGTTTATAATTCTGTTCACCATACTTGTGAATATAATCAACTTCAAAACCGCTCCAATCATTTTGATACACCGTGTATATATTCTCATGTGTATGCTTCATTCCATGGCAATCTAATCCTCTTTGATTTTCTTCATCATACTTATCTAGTAAAAGTGTTCCTGTTACAGGCCCGGTGTGGCCCAGAGGGTGGGTAGAGGCATAGCTCTACTCTTCCATGACCGCGGCACTAGAAGGGGGTGGGTGGTCAGCAGCATGCCCCGGTCACACTTTACCCCCGGGTAAGAGCCAGTACCCATTTTACAGGAGGCTGGGTGGGCCCCAGGGCCTGTCTGGATGGGCAGAAAATCTTCTCCCCACCGGGATTTGATCCCGGACCATCCAGCCCGTAGTCAGTCGCTATACCGACTGAGCTACCCGGCCCACCAAACTTATCTGGTGGTCAGTACAAATTATGGGGTTTCTTATTATGTGGTTTTTTGCACCTCCATTTCCTTCTAATGAATAATGCCAAATAGGTATTTAGTTTTAAAATTACATACTTTATGCATGGTGAATATTATGTGAGAAGGAAGCATGAGAGTGCTAGTCTAATTAGGTCCTTATGTGAGATATGAGGTTCCCACAGTAGTATTGCTGACGATCAAGTCTTCTGGTGTGTGACGCTGTGTCACTGAGTTCACCGTGCTTGACTTCTCAAAGGATGGTGCTGCCTTCTTCTTCAAGGGAGAAGTGTCTAAGAAGAATTTCGCTTTGAACTGCTTAGCCTTGGAGATGAAGGCACCAAGATCTTATGAAACATCAGGAACCACTGACCCATTGATACATCATCATGTACCAGAAGGCATGAATACTCAAGTCTTCTTGCCTAATATCATCTTGATCCAGTACTTCATACCTGCCCAGTCATTTAAAGTAATTGTGCCCTACACTACTTATCAGAGTAGATAATTAAAGTAGTTTTCATACAATAATTATTAAATATGTGACTTTGAAGGCTCCTACAGTGGCATTAGGGTCTTCTGGGATGTGACTCCTTTATTCTGGTAGAGAGGTGAGGCAGGAGGCCTATCCAAGAAATAGGTTCTTTCTGCCAGACTACATGGCATCATATCTCAGTCGTTTTAATGTATTATGTGGGGGTCATTTAAATGAACTATGCAGTAATGCACTAGCCATGGCAGAAGTTCCGTAATGCTGTAACACAATAATGGTATTTTGTATCATTGTATCTACATACCAGCCAGTGAATCTCATAAATTTATTTTATGTGCTTTCTGTATTGGTAGTGTAGTAGTTCATTTTCTCTGTAAAGTGAGATTTATATGTAATCTGGTATGTAATATTCTGTAAAAATTATTTTCATATTATGCTTTACAAGTTGTACCATTGTAAACTAATTTGTCTCTTTCATCTCCATTTCTTGCCTCTATCCTTCCCCTCAGACCACAGTTCAGTTCAGGTGTACTCAGTCTCCAGAAATTTTCCATCTTTTAGCATGCCAAAAACAACATAAAATGTTACAGCATTACTATCTGTTTCTATTCTCAGATACAATGGTATGGACACACACTCTGAGTTGGGTCGTAGAAAGAGCTGTTCCCAGTATCCATTAGTCCTAAGTGCAATACACACTTTTCAAAACAGTATAGAATTTCCTTGTGCTCATTTTATCTCTGAAATTTTGATATCTTTCTTGAAGTTTCCAATTTATTATACATCTTCCAATGCATAGATGTTAAAATGAAGCGTATGGTGCAGTTTATCTAGTAACCTGATAAAAACATCTAATGCAACAAATTTTAATCCTCTTGGACAAAATATTTGGTTTCAATTAATTTTGCCATCTCTGGTAATGTTTGTATGCAGCAACTGCTAACAATTTTGCATTGTGTGAGTATGTCAGTTCAAAGTTAGGTGCATAACTTGTGTGCTCAATTATGCACCATTGATGGGGGCATTTAGCTGCAACATGTACATTAGACTAAAAATTTTGTGAAAGGGACTTTGAGTTGTATCAGATGGTTTTATTCGTCTGATTACATGAATGTAAAATTCAGTGGTAATAAAACGTTTTTAAAGTTATGTTGTGCCTTTTTTAATATTGGGAATAATATTGTTTACATTTTGCTATAAGACTGGATAATCTTACTGTGTATGATTAGTCTCACCCAGACAAGAAATAAATCAAACAAATGACAAAGGAAGAGAAAGAAAAATTAACCACAAATAAACCTGAAGAAAATGAAAATAAGCCAAATTATATCTACAAACCAAAACAACAAAAGAAAGCAAAATAAAAGCCACTCTAACCTCATTAAAAAATAGTTTGAGCCAAAGCATGAACCCCACCTAATAAACAATAACCTAAATTAGAAGACCATCCAGAAATTATAGCAGTATAAACACCAAGTCTTGTACAAGCCACACACACACACACACACAAAAAAACCATCTCAAAAGAAATAAAACCATTTTCTTCAACTGTGATGCACCTTAAAGTAGGTCAAAAGCACTTGTTACCATTTTCCAGTTTTACTGTTATAATAGTGTTTTACTAACAGGTTTATCTTGACAGTTTATCTCATAAGAAGTCAGGTGGTGTCGAGTTTAATCCAAACCAGAATGTCCTACACTGACACATTTCTCTTTATTTTCCTGTCCATGTTTAATGAGTGATGAATGGTTAGTGAATTGATTTTTTTTTAATTATGACAGGTTACTTTGAATTTCAAAGATTGTATACTTTAGGGTGATATAGGTAAATAGTTAAGACTGGGTGGGTGTAGATGTGAAAGAGTGCATTAATGACCCTCATGTATCACTGTATCATTCTCGTTGATATACTGGATAAATCTTGCTCAGAATTGCTGGTAGCCCAGCTTATTTCACAATTACAGCTGTAGAGGGTTACTGCTATATTTGCTTCCTCAGTTTGTTAATACAATTTAGAGTTATGTGTCTTTTATCTTATTGTTTCTGAGATATTTACTCATTCTTGTGTTCATATTTTCCAGCAGATTTTACAAAAGGTCAACTGGATTTGTATTGGACAGCTGTCAGTTCTGGGCAGCCTTTTCATTTAAGTACAGAAGACTGGAATTTATCAACAAGTTCCAATGACAGTGTGCTCTTGTATGCATGTCCACGCTGCACCAAGAGATACAAGTTCCGCACTTCACTGAATCGACACCTGAAGTTTGAATGTGGGAAGGAGCCATCATTTCGTTGTCCCCATTGCTGTTATATGGCAAAGCAGAAAGCTCCCATGCAGCGACACATCCGACATACTCATGGCATAAACACATAAACAAGACTGGATTTCAGATACTGTGTTGTGAATATTCTTACATGGAAGAGATGGGGATGAATAATTTGATCATTTGATAATGAGCTCCATTTGTCTCTTAATGAATTAGTTTCTTTATATACGAATTTAAATTCTTCTCTTAATATTGCTTGAATGATGAATTAAAGAAGGTAGGGTTGGGCAGGACATTATAAGGGGAAATGAGAAATATTTACAAAGCACAAAGTACGGGTTAGTAAACCTCGACAGAAAACATTTTGAAGACCTGGCAATGGATGGAAAAATATAAGTAGATTATGAAGGCATTGCCTTGATTGATCTGGCTTATAGTTGGGTTCAAAAACAGTCTTTTGTGAAAGTGAATATTTGGTATGTGATTTGAGGTTGTGGCATGTGTATTCTAGTAGTTATGTATGGATATTGGATGAACCTGCTGCCTCCATTTTCTGCTTTGAAGATGGAGGCTGTATGTACCTATCAAACACTGGCAACTCTACCATAAAACATTGCATGTCATCTGTGAAGGTTGTGGTTTTAATTAACACCAAGGCTTCTTAGAGGCACCGTCACACAGTCTGTTAAAGAGTTTCTTAATGCAGAACTGAGTACTGTAGAGTGGGAGTCTTCATTACTTGCTGTGCCACAGTTGATATTGTCCACTCTACAGGACTTGCTACTGCAGGTGGGAGTTATCATTGCTTGCTGTGCTGCAGTTGATGTTGTCTGCTCTACAGTATTGAGTACTGCAGAGTGGGAGTTATCAGTGATTGCTGTGCCACAATTGATATTGTCCACTCTACAGGACTTGCTGCTGCAGGTGGGAGTCATCATTGCTTGTTGTGCCACAGCTGTTGTTGTCCATTATACAGTACTGAGTACAGCAGGTGCGAGTCATCATTGCTTACTGTGCTGCAGTTGATGTTGTCTGCTCTACAGTAATGAGTACTGCAGAGTGGGAGTTATCACTGCTTACTGTGCCACAATTGATGTCCACTCCACAGGACTGATTACTGCAAGTGGGAGTCATCATTGCTTGTTGTGCCAAAGTTGATGATGTCCGCTTTATGGTACTGAGTACCGCAGGTGGGCGTCATCATTGCTTGCTGTACCACAGTTGATGATCTCCACTGTACAGAACTGAGTACTGTAGAGTAGGAACCATCATTGCTGGCTCTACTTCAGCTGATCTTGTCCACTCTAAAGAGCCTAAGTCCAATTTCAGCATGGGGCTGATTACTTCAAAGTAGGTGGTGTCTTCAATCAGTATACAGTATGTAGATTGTATGAGCAGGTATTTTGTTCAGCTGGACAAAGGTTCCCAAAGTAATTATTTTTCCTTCAGGCTTCTTGACCAAAATTTGTGTGCATTTCTCATCTCCCCCATGCATATCACATGCCTATCCATTTCATCCTCTTTGGATTAATCATGACCTGTACATTTAGTTAAAAGTAAGTCACCAAAAACTTTCTCATTCAGTTTTGTTATTTTCTTCCTAATGACTTGTATTTGTACAATTAAAAATACATATTTTGTGTGCGGTATGAATAACAAACTCTACACTCAAGCAGATAATGAATGTTACAAAAATAGAAGTTATATGAATGGTATGTTATTTTTCATTTTGTCTCATTCAGATCAGCAAAAATTTTGCAGTGTACTATGGATTTGCCTGGCTGGTGCCTGTTGTTATGCTGTGGTACTCCTGTGTTATTTTGTGAAAAGAGATACATTGTATAATGATGTTATGTATAAAGATATATCCATAACTTAAATGCTTACTGAATTCCAGAAACTATTATTTTGTAATGCTGATTTCAATCAATACATTTCTATTTCAGTGACTAGTCATGTATTTATTTATTATGTATGCATTCTGATACCTCATAAAAATTATGTTGTGGTGAAGATTCAAGTCTTTGGGATGATACACTATATCAGCTGGTAAATGATTACCAGTATTTTAAAGGGTCATAGTGCCTTCATCTTCAGTGTCCAGCAGGATAACAACTTACCAATTGGCATTATGTAATATCCCAGAAGTCTTGTGTTATTACCAGCATTACTGTCAGCATGCCAAATCTTGCATTGTGTTTTGTTATTACATATGTCTGTACTTTTATTGCAATAAAATCAGACCATCAAACCTAGAGGGTTAAACATTAATTCCTATCATTGACCGTTTCTGTGCTATTTGAAATGAAATCATGTGAAAGGGCACTTAACATAATGTAAATTAATCTAATCTAATTTTGCAGTTTAGAATGATATATTTTTATGTCTTGGTAACAGAGATGGGTTAAGAAATTTACTTTCTTAACTGCCACTTTGAAATTTTTTCTTATTCTGTTCTTCAAGTTCTTATGTACATAATATATACAGATTTGCAGGGAACTGAATCCTCCGGGATATGATGCTCTTTTGCTGGGTAGATGGTTCTTGACATTTTGAAAGCTTGTAGTTGCGTCAGCCTTAATTTAAAGTGTCGAGCAGTGCCAGAAGAATCGGTTCTTCATGGACTGCTTGACCCCTGAAGATGAGGGTGACACGATTCTGTGAAACATCAGAAGCCCCTCAACCGAGGACACTCTGTCACATCCCAGAAGAGTTAAATCATCATCTACACCAGTGAGAACCTCACATTTTGCATATTCAGATTTTGTGTTATCATCTTTGAAAATGACGACTAACTAGACAGTAAATACCTTCATGTTACCGAGTCCCTCTCGATAAGCTACTATTTGCTTGGCTAATCTAGAAATTTCCTGAATATTATAGAGTCTGTAGTTTTGGTATCATGTTTGTAAGAGCCTACCTTTGGTTCCTATCTTGAGCCAGACAAAATCAGTCCATGCCTTCCCATTTCATGTGTCTAAGATCCTTTTTAATATTGTCATCCCATCTAAATATATATCTTCCAAATGGTCTGTTTGCTTGAGGTGTTCCCTCCCCAGCCTTTTGAATTTCTCCTCTCTTCCCTGCATACCACATTTCCTGCTATCTCATTCTCCTTATTACAATCATCATAATGAAATTTGGCAAATAGAATGAATCAAAGCGCATATTGTTTCAAGCAATTAGCATTCCATTTGCCACTTCTCATGTTCTTAATATATTTTCTTGGTTATTCCTAAAAATGTGTCAAATTATAAGACTTATGTGAAAACTTTAACAACAAGGCTTGTCAACCCTAATTCCAATTAACAAACTGCTGAGCTGATCCCTTACTGGCTGTCTCAGAAAGGCTAGCGAGCTTATTTGTAACCAGTCCCCATGGCTATTCATTATACTACCTGTACATAACTAGTCTACATGGCTACTCAGTATATTTGTGACCAGTGTCCAGGGCTACTCAGTATATTTGTAACCAGTCACAATATTTTAAGGTTACCACCTCCATTTATAACCTCAGACATTGCAAGTGTTTGTAAACAAAATGCACATGAAAATATTTGGGCTTCCAGGAAGAGGTGCAGATAGATCCCCCCCCCAGATTCTTCTGCATTACTGCTGTGCATACCTCTGCTCAGTGTCATTCTTAACCATTCTGTCATATCAGTGTAGTCCCATATTGTGTAATTGTTGATATGGCATCAGTAAATAAGGATAAATATTTTATTCATGCTGCAACTTTTTTGTGAAGAATGCTTAGAACTACTCATTGAAAGAGTACCAATGCGGAAGAGAATATATGATATACTTCTAATGCTAGACTTGTTCTTTCTCTTTGCAAGAAATGGGCACATCAGGCTGATGTATTCATTTCCAAGTTTTGATAAACACAACTGCTGATTGCATATTGAGGCACTGAACGTTTATCAGGTGGATGTAATTGAGCCCTTTTTTTATGTGTCTGTTATACCTCTGCTTTACGTGAGCTTGTAAGCAAACTTATAGGACTAGGCTACAGAGCAGACAGCTAAGGAATCATGGTTTGGTTCATGGCAGGGCTTAGAAATTATTCTCTTCTCCAAAGTATCAAATCCAGCTCTGGGGGCCAGCCAGAAACCTTTTCAGTGGGTACAAGGGTTCTGTGGGGCATCTCTCTGTGAGGGATTCCATGTAGGGGATCTTGAAGGAGGGCTCCTTTACTGGAGACCCCAAAAGATATATTAAGGAAGGCTTGGAAATGGGCATCTGCTTCCCTAGGAGCCCCACTTTTGGGGAAAGCGGAGGGGCACATTTTCCTTCTTATCTAGAGGAATTTTTATGAGGTTTTCGAGACAGATGCAATTGCCCTGTAAACGGGTGTTTCTCTCCATAGGGACCCTAATGGGGAACCTGGGGGGGGATTCAATTGCTGAGATTTTTGAGAGAGAGAAAAAGTATATCTGGATCCCTTTCTTGGACCCAGAGGACATAGAGATTTTAAGTCTGGGGGCCATCTGGAACTGCAGTAAAGGAACAGGGCTGTCCTGAGTTGATATTAGATTATGGGGCACAAAGGGCCCGACTGTAAGGCCTAGGTGCATCGGGACCGTAAAGGCCCAGACCCAACGTTAATCAATCAGACAATCAATCAACCAGGGTTCTGTCCTCAGGAATAAAACAGTTGTGATGTGAACCTGACTACTGCCCTCCATCTTGTGCCATGGTTAAGAAGAATGGAGCTGTACCTCATTTTCCCTTATGCATTCATGGCATGCACAAGGATAACTTTACCATTACTTTTACATACTTTTACACCAGGTCAGACTTTGTGAGCTTTTTTTTTTTGAAAGAAGATGGTCTTTTCATACAATGTGTATACATTACATTAAATAAAAACCTCATTGAAGAGGACAGGCTTTATTTGAAATATTTTTTGTTCATGAATAGATAATTAAATACAAGGAAAGATAATTTATGACCCTGTCATGTTTGATATCTGTCCTGCATCTGACATCAAGGGCAGTGAAGTTTGCAAAGTAGTGTGATTACTGCGTGATTACTTCCACGAAAAGGTCACATCTTATGTGGGAAATGATGTATGTGGAAGAGGATTTGAATTTTCTGGATTGTGATGGTTTCCAGTGTTTTGAAGGTTCATATTGTCTTTATCTTGAGGGACATTCAATTCAGGAGGAATATCCTTTTGAATGAATGTAATGTGTTCCTTTGAAACATAAGGAACTGCTTACCCAACAATACAGCATCACATGCAAAAAGACTTGAATCCTCAGGTGCTCTGCTGTGAGAACTTCAAATTGTACAATGTGTGTGTGTGGAAAATGCACACAGATTACTGTATCACAGTTGTTATCACAGATATTGATAATGTTTATTTTGTCATTTCCAGATCTGGTTGCCATACTGCATGATGAACAATTTTGGAGTCATTCTAAATCTTCGTGGACTTCAGGAATAGGCTGTGAAAGTGAATCAGATGTTATACAAGAAATTCTAAATCAAGCATCTGGTTACAGTTCAGGGGCACAAATTACTTCAAATGCATTTGTGTGTCATCAGTGTGGAAAAAACTACCGCACCAAGTATACACTACGGCGCCATCTTGTGGTAGAATGTGGTAAAGAACCGCAGTATTCTTGTCCACATTGTCAACGCAAAATCAAGCATAAACATGACCTGGTGGTACATATGAAAATTTACTGTCCTGTACTGAGAAACAAGCATTAAATATTGTCAAAAGTGTTTTGCTACAAGGTGTTATTTTACTATATTTTGTCACAAAGTACAATGAATTTCTGGTGTTATGTATTTTGTTCCTGACAACCAGTTTCAGCTGGAATTTCCATTGTCAGGCAAAGATATCTGTATTATAAAAATTATTGCAATAGCAGCTCTTTATTAAGATGGATATTTAAAAGCACTATTCAATAATAAAAATGGTGGATATCTAGAATGTATGAGAATGTCACTTTGTTGAATTCTGTGTGTGTGTTTATTTTACTTATATATTGATTTTTGTTTATTATTTTATAGTGAGGATTTTATGCAGTTGCACTGCTTACCTTTCTTTGGAGGGGGTCATGTGATGATGTGACTTTATTTCAATACACAACATGCACTGCTAGTTTGTTTAGGTTATGTTATTTTGTTGCAGAAAGAACATGCATAAAGAACATAACATTTTATGTCATAAATCTTGAAGCTTTCGTGGCGACATAATTCAGTGAAATTTTCTCGGGCAGGCAGCCGCTCAGGATGTGAAGGTTTTCCAACATTTGGGAACTGTGTCTCCATCATCAGGGGATGGAGTTAGCTCCTGAAACGTTGGAAAATCTTATCCTGACACAGCTGGCTGCCTGAGAAAATTTCATTGAAATATTATGTTGATCTGAAAACTTACTGAGAAATCTTCTACATATGTCCGCCCCCCAGACATAGCGCTTGTTTTATCCATTTTGCTTTAATGCCTCTTGTTAATATACACCACTTCGTAATTTATGCCCTCTCATTTTTGGTTTAATGCACTTTGGCTGGCTGCACGTCATTACCCTAACCCCTGTATATTCCATTATTTCTTATGGAAATATATTTTTTTATGCCAAGTTTTTCAGGAACACAACTAGTGCATATAACAAGGGTTTGGTGTGTTTTGTAAAAAGTTTGTCAAAATCAAGTATTGTTTCGGTTAATTAATTAAACTTATTTGCTTTAACTAATGTAGAGTGTATGTACTGGTCTAACACAACTATATTTATTGGTAGAATATAAAGTATTTTCTACGTAAGTACAACTACATGTTTCGGCGCTTGCTAATGGCCATCTTCAGGTTGTACATGAAATACATATTAAGCAGTTATACAAAACATACATCGGCTGTAGTAAGGTGCAACATGTAGTTGTACCTTATGTAGAAAATACTTTATATTGTACCAATAAATATAGTTGTGTTAGACCGGTACACGCAATCTACATTAGTTATTTCATAGAACACAACGGGGATGATGAACCTCATGATGATTTGCTTTCTTTCTGCAAAATATAGGCATCAGTAAATATATATTTGAAAAAAGACACAAAACTCAACAAAGTAACAATTCCACAAGACTGTTCTCTTGTCCCCTAACAGGGTTGTAAGGCATCCTATACTCCTACTCCATGGAGCAGATTCCTTCTTGAGAAGCTAACTGGTTCTGCAGCTAGTCAAGAAACTCCCTGCACTTTACGGAACCCGAAGGTTCATCACCGTATTCACAAGTGCCCGCCATCTGTCCCTATCCTGAGCCAACTCCATCCAGTCTCCAACCCCTCCCACTTCCCGAAGATCCTGTATTGGTGTACATTAATATTTTAATACAGTCACCTGGTGATAATCGCGAATTAGTCATTACCCATAGCTTTTAAATATTTAGTAGCAAAACATTCATCTGTAAATGTTGACATACGCTTGGTCCTTTACTCTTATTTTAAAATATTTTTTAAAATTTCCTGTTTGTTACTCCTACTGGCCTGAACAGGTTTCTCTCCACTCTCCACATGCTGTAGTTCTGGATGTTTCCGCCACGTCACCTCTTTCAGCCTAGCACATATTGCTGAAAATGGAGGTAGCAAGTGCAAGTATTGGTATCTGCTTACAAGACTGCACAGAGCCATGACCTAGACTAGCACAGTCTGAGTATTTATTAGTTCAATAAATACCTCTTACCAAATAATTGTGACACAGTATGCTAATAACAGAAACATGATGTGCAATAAACCAAGTTGTCATTTGAATCTGAAGCCTCAGACAACTAAATTGCTATTACCCACACCCGCTACATACACGTGTTGTGTAGTGTCTTAGCACAAGGATGACTGTACAGTTCACTTTATTTGTATGTAAATTTGCAGAGTGTTGGGGCCAGGGGTCCTCCCCACACATAAAGTTTATGTTGAGGCATTTATTTTCAGTCCTGTGGGTGACTATGATATTAGAATAGAATAACATAGAATAGGATAGAATAGAATGGAATAGTGTAGAATAGAATACAAGAAGGGTGGGCACAGTAGTGACCCATGTACTTCGACCATACTTGATCCATTCTGCAACACTATTTGAATATGATATTACAGACTGCATATTCATACTTTAGAATGACAAATTGTGTGAAAACTTATGATGCCAATCACCATTGGCCTCTAATTAGTGAATTTGCTTCCAGAATTCATTTGCTGTAAGTTAAAGTTTGAATAAACTATTTATTGTGTGCCTGGAAGGTGTTTGCTTTCATACTGTTTCCCATTATATAATATTATTTGTTATCTGACAGTTTTTCCTGGAGTAAACATGTTTAAATGCATGTGATTAGTGGAAATCTGGTTTAATGAAATGTGTTTAATGTGTTTCCAATAATAATCCACAGAGATCTGTAGAGAAAGATCCCTTTTGTTAATGGGTTTGCTTAAGTTGTTTGAATATAGTATATGGCAGTAAATGTTAAGATCACAGTCTGCTGTGATATGATGCCACACAGTTTGGTGCCTGGCTGACAAACTGGAAGGTGTCACATCCCAGAGGATGGTAATGTTTAAGTTTTGTTTCAAACTGATTTAGTTTGCTTTTATTTCTTTTTCTTTCCTTCAATCAAGGCATTTCGTTTTAACAGTGAAAAATAATAGGAAACAGTACAGTTCAACAGTACATGACAAAAGATTTTGCTTATTAAATTCGACAGATTGTGCATTTTATATCTGATTGTGACTTCTCTGTTGGAATTTCAATATGAGGCCAATATAGGACAATAAGTAATTTCATCAGTACATATGCATATTATTAAGCCTTATAATGAATTATGAGAAGCTGTTCTGAACACAAAATTTGAGGTTTTTACTGCATCGAAAACTAAACTTATCCACCCTGCCTTATGACACAGTACAGTCTCATATACATGGTTATCTGTGCTTCAGAAACTATCTACAGTAACCATCATCAGAGTAGAAGTGAAGATGGGGGCTGCAGGCTCCTTTGAATCATTGTTATCCATCCATGATACTAAATATTGTCACCCTAAAGACAGCGATGTGATTTCTTCTGAACGTTGTACATTTGTGGATATTTATATATTTTAACTGGTTATGCACCATTGTTGTATTTGAAAAACACAGTGTTCCAGAAACTGACTGCACTACTGTAATCACTTAAAATACAAAATTGTGAGACTTACTCTGTTCAGTCCTTTGCAGTTGACTAATATAGTATTTTCCTATATATGGTGATGCATTTCGAGAAATAGTGCCCGAGTCTGTGAAGTAATTTTTGCTGATCTGGATGATGGTAACTGTATTTGTAAAAGCAGAAAGTTTTAAGAAAATTGTTCTTAAAAAAAGCCCAAATGACCATAATTCAGTTTTTGAGATGGGTAAGTTCATCTGTTTGTTGCCTTTTTCAGATATGTCATGGGCTGCTACCCAGTCCATTATCTAGAACGTGCCAAGGTGTTTTTTGGGGGGGTGAAATGACCACTTCTTGAAGCTGATGACTTGTGTCCATCTAGCATTAATTAAGAAAATGTGTTAGTAAAGTATAGGGATAACTTTAACATTATTTTAACACTTAATGTTCGGCATAGCTGAGCTTGAAGAAGGCACATGTGTGGATAAAAACATGTAGACTTTTCTAAGGACTGTGTAAAGTAGTGCTCATGTGTGAGATTTCAGGTTATCATGGCAGTGATTGTGAAGAATGCTGTCTTCTGGGATGTTATGCTATTTAGTATGGAAATTACCAGCGTTTCAGATGAAACTGCTACCTCCATCTTTAAGCCTATACTTGAAGGTAGCCATAATAGGAGCCTCTGAAGCAATGGTAAATTTATGCCAGACTACATGGTGTGACATCTAGGAATGTGTTTTGTTAATGTTGATAAATGTATAATAAATGCCAGCTCACATTCTTAAATTCCTCAAAATAAAAGAATAAGTAACATCTAGTCACAGATTTCTAAAGCCAGTCTTTCAGCTTCTGGAGGTGATTGTATCTCGTTAGACTTGAGATTTTTACAACAATGTTGTTGAAAACTCAAGCCTTCTGAGATGTTATGTCATGTTAACATAGTGTAACATGCCAGAAGATTTGGATCTTCTTTTGTCTTGAAGACAGACACATTCTTTGTGAAATATATATGAAGTGAGCACCTGATAAGACAGATTAAATCTATCCATCTGTCTGTATTAATCTCACACAATACTGGACATATTTTGATGATATTCATTGCTGTTTTTGCACTAGTAGTTGTAGAGTGAATTCGGTGTTGGTCCATGGTGGTCTAGTGTAACTCCTTTGATGCATAACACTAAGTAATGCAGTAAAAGGTGGCTCACCTTCAGTCAGTATTACAGTCTTGACAATTACTGGAAAGTTACATAGTGTGCATGTTCAGTGAAATCATAATTTTGGGCTCCTCATGGCTAAATAAGGGAGTTGTCAATTTTTTACAAATTCATCAGCCATTTTACTAATAATATATGTATATATTTCTGGGAACTTCCAACTCCCATTGGCTTGTTACAAGACCTATCCGATCTTACCTCTTTCTATAGCTCTGACTGGTCATAATTACCTTTAACCTATCTGTGTAATTGAAACATCTGTTCCTCCAAATTACTTCAGCATCCACCTGAGTCAGCTTCATATACTATTGGGGTAAATATGGTATGTTTATTTTTGCAATAAATGGACATCAAGGCCAATAAAATATGTAAAACTGCTGAGAATAATTTTGAACATATTTATACATGAATACTGAAGGTTTGTGCTTTGTCACGTCCTCATACAGTGTCCAATGATGGCAAATTGATACTGCACTTGCATTCAGTGGTGGTCATTACAAATCAAAACAAGAAGTAATCATTGTTCTGTTGTTTGTATTGTAGGAGTTATCGGCATTTTAAGCTGCTAACAGAAATATACAAATATCAAGCTTACAGTTATACAATTTTTATTGAAGTATTAACTTAGTACAGTATTTGCTCAAACTGTAAGCAGTAATCTTGTTTACTCTGCTTGTTTCCACAGAGAAATGTCCATCATGCCTTCAGTTTTCAGAACAGGCATAATGATTACTCTTGATTTTTGACTTGTAAAGACTTCCTCTTAAAATAGACTAGGTAGTGAATTTCCTATATAAGTACACTTGGTATATAAAAATCTTAGGCCTGGTTTTATTTTATTATTTTGCCACTATGCATGTTGCTAAGTATTTACAAACAGGAACAGAAGATGGTATCAGTGGAAAGGATGCTTGAGTCAATCAAGATGCTAGCATCTTAGAGTTCATGCTTTTTCTGTCTCAAATTTTATTACCTTTCTGCAAGTTTAGCTCCCCTTCTGGAACTTGTTATTGAGGTTATGTATTTGTGATGTGGTTTGTCTTTAACAGTTTCGCATTGAAATTTCAGTGGATTTTTATACTAGTGGTTTATTGATATCTTTCCAATCTAACACCTTTATGTGATTTATTTTTCCAGATCATTTGGTCTTTGATGTGGAGGATGAAATAGATAGTGCCCAACTACTGATGAGCACTGAGCTCTTGGGTCAACAGACTGCAGGATTGGGTGTACCAGCAGAAGGAAAAGAGCAAGAACTTTTCTCCTGTCCTCGGTGTAAGAAAGTGTATCGCTGGATGATCTCCCTCCGTAGACATATTCGTCTTGAATGTGGTCAGGAACCTAAACATCCGTGCTTGTATTGTGGCCGTAGATTTAAACACAAACACCATCTCATTGGCCATGTAGCCATACATATGAGGCATGGTCATCAGTTGAACCCTATGAGTATTATGAACAGCCCAAGTTCATCTACACGAAAAAGGAAAGGAAAATAGGGACAGTGTTATCTTGTGTATTGTGAAGTGCCAGTGTGATATTTAAAACTGGTTTCTCAGAATAAACACTAAGTTTAGTTAAAGGGTTTATTAATTTTTTTAGCAGCATTCATAAAATGAACACATTTTTCTGTAGCTACATGTTTCATTGCCAAAATAATAATTTAAGAAATCTTGGTAGTTTCTTTGATAATACTAAAATGATGATGTTCTGCAGTCAGATGCACAAAAACCAAGAAAATGTGTAACAAACTAACAGTCATTATGGTTTGTTAGACATATTGTACACATGTAACAGGCTATGAAAGTAAAAGTGTGTAGAGATTGTGAATTAGTTGCAACTTTCTTTTCAAAACAGGTGTTTAGAGGTATTATTAAAATTAGGACAGTACACACTAGAGATGTATAAATGTTATGTGTACATTTATCTTTTATTTGATAGATGTGATAGAAGTCAGCTATATACATCTGCTTCCCTCCTGTTAGTCTTGTACCTTATCTGGTTCCAGTCCTTTAGTTTTCATGGTTTCTAAAATATCGTCTTCCCTCCACCACCTTGGTTGTCTTCTCTGTTTCCTAGTGGGGTCTAATTATCTAGCATGTTTGGTCCTTTACCTTCTCCTCTGCATGTCAGTATCTAAATCATTTCACAAGTTTCCTTTTTACTCTTTCGCGTCTTTATTTGTCACCTGTTTGCTTTACTATTTTCTCATTGCATATTTTGTCCATTCTTCATAGTTTTGCCCTTCTTAAGTAATCTAATAATCCATTTACACTGGGAGTAATTAATTTTTTTCTCATACATAACCTGCACTTTACATCCTTAACATGCAACTCTTCTCTATAATTTTTTCTTCTACTGTGTGTGTTACTGCTGTTGGAGATTTTTATAAATGTCAATCTCCTTAAAAGCTATTACTTTTGAAACATTTTTCATATTGTGACTGATCATATATATTTAAAACAATATTTTACTGTGAGGTTTGATGTGCACAGTGTGTGATTAACTGTATTGAAATATATTTGTTTATGCAGTAAATAAATATAACCACCAGTGTGGGATGTAAAATAACAGAGTGAATTTGTAAGGTGTCTGTTGCAGTAAACTTGATTCACAGTAGTAATAAGATAAGAAAGTACTTTAGCGTTTTCTGATTGCTTGGTGTAGCAATGCCACTCTTAATTCATATTCAGTATGTATGAACTTTGAATCTTGACCTTCCGACTGGTGAACCTATTGGGGGTTTTTATTGTTTTCCTCAGTTGATTCAGACAAATTTCAGGGTTGTGCCTTCAGACAGGCTGTGGCTGCCCCATTACCTACTTGCCAATCAAAATCATCTTCCCAGATTACCCTAACATCTCCACTAAATAATCTTTAAATACCTAAAGACTCAATCATTGTACAACCTTGCAAAGATTACCAGTCTACACAGCATCACATCATCGAATATTGTCAGTGTAGCTAGTGTCATGGCTGTTTTTCAGATGAAGCTTCTTCAGAACACAAATTTAAGGATGTAACCACTGCACTAACATGCCTTGTCTTAGTAGTGTATTTGAAGACATCTTGAATTGATGTGTCTGCTGTAGTTTTCTTATGAAAAGTTGTCCACCTTCTTTGTCCATCCATAAAGCCTCCCTATGTATATGTGCCCACTCTTTCCATATTCTGTTTTGAATATTTTTCAAATGACTCTATTTCCTTTTCCCACAACTTTTCAGTGTTCAAGATTCAAAATTATAATATCAGTGGAAATAGTTAGTGGTTGTCTGGGCAATGATGTGATAAAGCAATGTAAGTGGTTACTGATATTTAGGAGATACCTGCTTCCTCCATCTCCTGTCCTGAAACCCTAGAAGTGTCTGTGACCATGTACTAGACCATGTGGTGTGATTGCTGAGAAACTACAATCTAAATCTGCAGTGTGATGATTGAGGCACTGTGATCCCTCAAAAGAGCAAAAAATACACCCAACGACGCATTGACACATCCCAGAGCACATGAATCTTCAGCAGCACCGCCATGAGAACCTAATATCTTGTGGGAAGATGGCAGTATATTTCCAGGAAGATTTGTTTTTATTTATCTGTATTTTTTCTACCTAATGATATTAGAATATAATTTTAATTTCACCTGGATGTTGTGATTGATATACGCAATATATATGTTACGCGGAGCTAATACAACACATAATTGTCCTTTTGTTTCAGCAGCAGACAGAGACGCTCTGGTTGAATGTACTTATGAAGACTTACTGAAATCCTCTTCGCTGCAAGTGGGAAGTTTCAATTGTCCTCAGTGCTTCAAGAGTTATCGCTGGAAAAAGTCGCTCCTGCGTCATATGAGACTTGAGTGTGGGCAGGAACCCAGTCACTTCTGTCCACATTGTGACTGGCCGTTCAAACACAAACACCACCTCATATCACATATTACTCTTACTCACCGAAAGAAAGTGAAGTAGATGTTAGACGTAATGTGTCACAAGCATATTTTAACTCTAACCTACTCCTTCGTTTGGTCAGTGCTGTGTAACTTTTTACAAATAACAGTGTTAAGTGCATGTGCAGTAATGTTTTAATGTGGAGACTTACCTAAACTTACAGGTGTATATTACTGAAACTACTTCATTTTTTCTGGATGTAATGTAACCCTATCTGTGTGCCTATGTTACCACATTATTTTGAACTCTAGTACCGATTTTAACTAGAGTCCACAAGTTGGGCCATTGGCTGACCCATTTTAACCTCAGCTATTACATTTAGTAAATGGATTAGGTTGGGAATATTTTGAATGACTGCCATACATCTGTTATGAACGTATGACAGTGTCTTGCATTTTACCCATACAGTTGTTTACATTTTTGTAATATCTATCATCTGCATTTTATTTTGAACACATACATACAGAGTAGATTATTTTGTCTGACAACTCACGTTGCTACTTCACTCAGACTGTTTCATGTGACAACAGGCAACACGGCACTTGGTGGTGTTCCATTTTGCCATATTTTAGGGTCCATGCATTGTAATTTAATGTGTTACAAGTTAGTGTTACATTTTTACTCATTGTGTTTAAAGAAGGCGTTAAAAATGTTTTTTTTTTTTTTTTTTTTTTTTTTGTTTTTCGGCCTTTCCTCACCAAAAACAAAATTTTTTTTTTTTTTTTTTTTTTTTTTATTTTTTTTTTTTTTTATAAAATTTTCGTCTTCAGTTCGGCGACCTGTTTTTTAAAACAAAAATAAAAAAAATATAAATAATTTTTTTTTTTTTTTTTTTTTTTTTTATTTACTGACCGTGCATCTCAGTATATTTATTTTATTAATT
>Ga0123355_10005500_pt1 | contig 18573 bp, 1 predicted proteins | sample TergutEmb28metaG_3_FD_89872 | JGI IMG/M metagenome (GOLD analysis project Ga0123355, IMG submission 89872) | Embiratermes neotenicus P1 segment gut microbial communities from Petit-Saut dam, French Guiana - Emb289 P1 | ecosystem: Host-associated > Arthropoda: Insects > Digestive system > Gut ... | reverse complement strand
AACATAAAAAGTAAGGGGGTGGGGGGGGGGGGGGGGGGAGGGGGTAACTAAAGCTTTTCAAGTTTTGAGCTCTTTCGAAGAGTAATTATATTTCAACACTCTTAAACGGTGGCATAAGATGTAAAAGTTTTTATTTGAATTTAAATTAAAAAGTGCCATTAAGCGTCATTACTTGAAATCTGAATAGAGTATCTAATTGATCTCGATTATTTTCAAATCATCCTTTGAACTCTTTAGCAACATGTGTGATATTTCGCTTATTTCTCGCTGTTGCTGTGTTGCGTGCTGTTGAGTTGCTATGAAAAATTGTTCTCGTAACAAATTTGAGAAAAACAACTTTGCATTCCTGCGTTATTTAACAATGTCTCTTTGGTCGCGAACTGTCGGTAATGAAGGTCTCCTTACCTACAGAGTGTTGTCTCAATCATTTCTGTGAATTAAATTTCGGAATGTTGTATAGAATCCATTTTCTTCATTGCATATCTCCTCAAACATCATAAGCTCCGGATACAAGAGGCTGAAAAAACAGTAATGTTTTTCAAGTTTCGAGCGCTTTCGAAGAGAAATTGTATTTCAACACCCTTAAACCGTGGCATAGGTAATGTTTGAATTTAAATTAAGTAAGTGCAATTAAGCGTCATTACTTGAAATCGGAATATAGTATCTAATGATCCTTGATCTTTTTCAAATCGGCCGTTGAATTCTTTAGCAACAAATGTGATATTGTGCTGATTTGTCGCTGTTGCTGTTGCTGTGTTGGGTGCAGTTGCGTTGCTATGAAAAGTTGTTCTCGAATCAATTTCGAGGAACATAACTTTGCAATCTCAAATCGTCCGTTGAACTCTCAGCAACATATTTCATATTATGCTGATTTGTCGCTGTTGCTGTCGTTTTGTTGCGTGCAGTTACGTTGCTATGAAGTTCTTCTCGAATCAAATTCGAAGAACACAACTTTGCTCTCCTGCGTTATTTAATGATGTCTCTTTAGTCGCAACTGTCGGTAACGAAGGTCTCCTTACCAACAGAGCGTTGTCTCAAGAATTTCTGTGAAGTAAATTTCGGAGTGTTATATGAATTCAATTTTTTTCATAGTATACCTCCTCAAACATCATAACCGCCGGATACAAGATACTGAAAAGACAGTAATGTTTTTCATATTTGGAGCTTTTTCAAAGAGTAATTATATTTCAGCACTTTTAAACCGTGGTGTAGATTGTAAACGTTGTGTTTGAATTGAAATTAAGTGCCATTAAGCGGCAATACTTGAAATCGGCATAGAGTGTCTAATGGATGTCGATCATTTTCAAACCGTGTGTTGAACTCTTTAGCAACATACATGATATTGCGCTGATATGTCGCTGTTGCTGTTGCCGTGTTGGGTGCAGTTAGGTTGCTATGAAAATTTGTTCTCGATTAAATTTCGAAGAACACAACCTTGAACTCCTGCGCTATTTAACGATGTCTCTTTGGTCGCGAACTGTCGGTAATAAAGGTCACCTTACCTACAGAGCGTTGTCTCAAGCATTTCTGTGAAGTAAATTTCGGAATGTTATATCGATTCCATTTTCTTCATTGCATACCTCCTCAAACATCATAACCTCCGGATACAAGAGGCTGAAAAGACAGTAATGTTTTTCATATTTGGAGCTTTTTCGAAGAGTAATATTTCAACACTCTTAAACCGTGGCATAGGATGTAAAGGTTATGTTTCAATTTAAATTAAATAAGTGCCATTAAGCTTCATTCCTAGAAATCGGCGTAGAGTATCTAATGTGCCTTGATCATTTTCGAATTGGCCGTTGAATTCTTTAGCAACATGTGGTATTGCGCTGATTTGTCTAGGTTGCTGTTGCGGTCTTGCGTGCAGTTCGTTTGTTATGAAAAGTTTTCCTCGAATAAATTTCGAGGAACAACTTTGATCTGCGCTATTTAACGATGTCTCTTTGGCCGTGAACTGTCGGTAATGAAGGTCTCCTTACCTACAGATCATTTTCTTCATTGCGTACCCCCTCAAACATCATAACCTCCGGATACAAGAGGCTGAAAAAATAGTAATATTTTTCAAGCTTCGAGTTCTTTCGAAGAGTAATTATATTTCAACACTCTTAAAACGTGGCATAGGATGTAAAGGTTATGTTTCAATTTAAATTAAATAAGTGCCATTAAGCGTCATTACTTCAAATCGGAATAGAGGATCTAATGGTCCTTGATCATTTTCAAATCGGCCGTTGAATTCTTTAGCAACATATGTGTTTTTACGCTGATTTGTCGCTGTTGGCGTTGCTGTGTTGGGTGCGATTTGCGTAGCTATGAAAAGTTGTTCTCGAATCAATTTCGAGGAACACAACTTTACACTCCTGCGCTAATTAGCGATGTTTCTTTGTTCGCGAACTGTCGGTAATGAAGGTCTCATTACCTACAGAGTGTTGTCTCAAGCATTTATGTGAAGTAAATTTCGGAAATTTATATGGATTCCATTTTCTTCATTGTATACCTCCTCAAACATCATAACTTCCGGATACAAGAGGCCAAAAAAGCAGTAATGCATTTCAAGTTTTGAGCTCTTTCGAAGAGTAATTTTAACACTCTTAAACGGTGGCATAAGATGTAAAAGTTGTATTTGAATTTAATTTAAAAAGTGTCATTAAGCGTCATTATTTGAAATTTAAATAGAGTATCTAATTAATCTCGATCATTTTCAAATAATCCGTAGAACTCTTTAGCAACATGTGTAATATTTCGCTGATTTCTCGCTCATGCTGTGTTGCGTGCTGTTGAGTTGCTACGAAAAGTTGATCTCGAAAGAAATTCGAGAAACACGACTTTGCATTCCTGCGTTATTTAACGATGTGTCTTTGGTCGCGAACTGTCGGTAATGAAGGTATCTTTACCTACAGAGCGTTGTCTTCATCATTTCTGTGAATTAAGTTTCGGAATGTTTTATAGAATCCAGTTTCTTCATTGCATACCTCCTCAAACATCGTAAGATCCGGATAAAAGAGGCTGAAAAAACAGTAATGTTTTTCAATTTTCGAGTGCTTTCGAAGAGTAATTGTATTTCAACACCCTTAAACCATGGCATAGGATTTAAACAAACCTCCGGATACAAGGTACTGAAAGGACAGTAATGTTTTTCATATTTCGAGCTCTTTCGAAGAGTAATTATATTTCAACATCTTAAACCGTGGCATAGGATGTAAACGTTATGTTTGAATTTAATTTAACGAAAGTGCCATTAAACGCCATTACTTTAAATCTGAAGAGAGTATCTAATAATCTCGATCATTCTCAAATCATCCATTGAACTCCCAGCAATATATTTGATATTGCGCTGATTTGTCGATTTTGCTGTTGCTTTGTTGCGTGCAGTTGCGTTGCGATGAAGTTCTTTTCGAATCAAATTCGAGGAACATAACTTTGCTGTCCTGCGTTATTTAACGATGCCTCTTTAGTCGCAACTGTCGGTAATGAGGGTCTCCTTACCTACAGAGCGTTGTCTCAAGAATTCCTGCGAAGTGAATTTCGAAATGTTATACAAATTCCATTTTTTTCATAGTATACTTCCTCAAACATCAAACCTCCGGATACAAGATACTGAAAAGACAGTAAAGTTTTTCATATCCGAAGCTCTTTCGAAGAGCAATTACATTTCAACACTTTTAAACCATGGCGTAGGATGTAAATGTTATGTTTGAATTTAAATTAAGTAAATGCCATTAAGCGTCATTACTTGAAATCGGCACAGTCGATCGAATGATCTGATCATTTTCGAATTGGCCGTTGAATTCTTTAGCAACATATGTGGTATTGCGCTGATTTGCCGCTATTACTGTTGTGTTGCTATGAAAAGTTGTTTTCGAATCAATTTCGAGGAAAAATTTTGCACTCCCGCGCTACTTAACGATGTCTCTTTGGTCACGAACTGTCGGTAATGAAAGTCTACTTAACGACAGAACATTGTTTTAAGCATTTCTGTGAAGTAAATTTCGGAATGTTTTATACAATCTAATTTCTTCATTGCGTACCTCCTCAAACATCAAAACCTCCGGATACTAGAGGCTGAAAAAATAGTAATGTTTTTCAAGTTTCGAGCGCATTCGAAGAGTAATTGTATTTCGACAACTTAAACCATGGCATAGGATGTGAAGTTTATGTCTGAATTTAAATTAAGTAAGTCCACTAAGCGTCGTTATTGAAAGCGGAATAGAGTATCAAATTATTGTTGATGATTTTCAAATCGGCCGTTGAACTCTTTAGCAACATATGTGATATTACGCTGATTTGTTGCTGTTGCTGTGTTGCGTGCAGATAAGTTACTATAAAAATTTTTCTCGAGTCAAATTCAAGGAAAACAACTATGCATTCATGAGTTATTTAACGATATCTCTTTGGTCGCGAACTGTCTGTAATGATGATCCCATTACCTACAGGGCAAGGTTTCAAACATTTTTGCGAAGTAAATTTCGGAATGTTATATAGATTCCGTTTCCTTCACTGCATACCTCCTCACACATTACAAACTCCGGATATGAGGCTGAAAAAAAGTAATGTTTTTCAAGTTTCGAGTTCTATCGAAGAGTAATTATATTTCAACACCCTTAAACCGTGGCATAAGATATAAACGTTACGTCTGAATTTAAATTAAGTAAGGGTAATAGAGCGTCATTACTTGAAATCGGAATAGAGTATCTAATGTTCCTTGGTCATTTTCAATTCGGCAGTTGAAATCTTTAGCAACATATGTGATATTGCGCTGATTGGTCGAGGGTGATGTTGCTGTCTTGCGTGTAGTTCGTAACACTATAGACTATCCTACCGTAATACTAAAGCCTATCCTTCAGTAATACTATAGCCTATCCTACAGTAATACTATATACTATTCTACCATAATACTCTAGTGTATCCTACCATAAAACTACAGGCCATACTACCGTAATATTTTAGCCTGTGCTACGGTAAAAATCTAGCCTCTATTTCCGTAATACTATGGCCTAAACTACCGCAATATTATAGCCTATCCTTCCGTAATACTAGACCCTATTCTACGGTAATGCTATAGCCTATCCTACCGTAATACTATAGCCTAACCTACCGTAATATTACAACCTATCCTTCCGTAATACCATAGTCAATCCAACCGTAAAACCATAGCTTCACTTACCGTAATATTTTAGCCAAACCACAGTAATAATATAGCCTAACCTACCGTAATACTGTAGCATATCCTACCCTAATATTACAGCCTATTCTACAGTAATAATGTAGCCTATCCTACCTTAATACAATAGCCTATCCTACCGTAATACTGTTGCATATTCTACCGTAATATTGTAGCCTAAACTAACGTGAAATTATAGCCTATCCTGCCGTAATAATATGGCGTATCCTACAGTAATACTACAGCCTATCCAACCTAAATACTGTACCCTATCCTACCGTAAAATTTTAGCCTATCCTACCATAAAACTGTAGCCTACCCTACAGTAATATTTTAGCCTATCCTACCGTCATATTTTAGCCTAAAATACCGTACAAATATAGCCTAACCTACCGCAAAACTGTAGTATAAACTACCGTAATACAATAGCCTAATGCACAGTAATATTATAGCCTACCGTACCGTAATACTTTAGCCTATCCTACCGTAATAATTTAGCCCAACCTACAGTAATATTATAGCCTTTCTAACCGTAATAGTATAGCCTAACCTACATTAATACTATAACCTAATCTATCGTAATAATATAGCCTATCCTACCGAAATACTATAGCCTGATCTACCGCAATACTATAGCCTATACTACTGTAACACCATAGTCTAACCTACCTAAATTCCAATAGCGCATCCAACTTAATACTTTAGCCAAGCCCACCGTAATACTGTAACCCAGTCTTTCGTAATACAAGGGCATATACTACAGTAATCATATGGCCTCACCTACAGTAATATTCTAGCCTATTCTACAGTAATAATGTAGCCCATCCTACCGTAATACTTTAGCTTATCCTACCCTAATATTATGGATTATTCTACCGTAATATTTTAGCCTATACTACAGTAATATTATAGCCTAAGCTACAGTAATGCTATAGCTTTTCCTACCATAATACTATAGCATAACCTACCCTGAAACTATAGCCTATCCGACCGTAATAATTTAGCCTAATATACCGAAAATATCCTAGCCTATCCTACCGTAATATTTGAGCCTATCCTACAGTAATACTATAGCCTATCCTACAGTAATACTATCGCCTACCCTACAGTAATAATATAGACAAACCTACCGTAATACTCTAGCCTAACTCGACGTAAAATTTTGCCTATCCTAATGTAAAGCTATAGCCTATACTACAGTAATAATATAGCCTATGCTACAATAAAACTCTAGCCTATTCTATTGTATAAATATAGCCTAAACTACAATAGTAATTTAGCCCATCTAACAGTTATACAATAGCCTGTCCTACAATAATACTATAACTTATCCTACAGGAAAAATATAGCCTATCCTACAATAATATTATAGCCTATTGTACCGTATAAATATAGCCTATTCTACCGTAATACTATAGCCTATCCTACCCACTGTAGCCTAATCTGCCATCATAATCTAGCCCAACCTAACCGTAATAATATAGCCTATCATACCGTAATACTATGCCCTGTCCTATCCTAATAGTAAAGTCTATCGTACAGTAATACTATAGCCTATCTTAAGTAATACTATAGCCTATCCTACAGTGGTACTCTAGCCTATCCTACTGTAATATTGTAGAATATTCTACTGTAATAATATAGCCTATCCTACCGTCATAATCTAGCCAATGCTACAGTAATACTATAGCCTAAACTGCAGTAGAAATCTAGACTATCCTACGGTATTAATTTAGCCCATTCTACGGTAATAATATAGCCTATCCTACCGTAATACTATAACCTATTCTACCATAATAAAATAGCCTATACTGCCGTAATAATATAGCCCAACCTACCGTAAAACTATAGCCTATCATACAGTAAATCTAAAGCATAACCTACAGCCTATTCTACAATTATAACATGGATTAACCTACCTTAATATTATAGCCTAATCTACCGTAATAAAATAGCCTAAACTACCGTAACACCAAATTCTATCCTATCGAAATACTATAGTTTATCTCACAGTAATAATGTAGCCTACACTTCCTTAATACTACAGCCATTTCTTCAGAAATAATATAGCCTATTCTACCGTAAGACTGTAGCATAACCTACTATAATACTATAGCCTATACTACCCTAAAAGTGTAACCTACCGTAATAATTTAATCTATACTACCGTAGTAATTTAGCCTAAACTAAAGTAATACTTTAGCCTATCCTATCGGAATACTATAATTTAACTACCGTATTTCTATAGCCGAACATGCCGTAATACTATAGCCTAATCTACAGTAATATAATAGCATATGCTACAATAATACTCTAGCCTAACCTAGCGTAACACTATAACCCATCCTACCGTAATAATGAAGCGTAACATACCGTAATAATTTAGCCTATTCTTCCGTAATATTATAGCCTATCCTACAGTAATACAATAGCCTATCCCAATGTAACACTTTAGCCAATCCTACAGTAATAATATAGCCAATACTAACGTGATACTATAAATTAAACTACCGTATCGCTTTAGCCTAAACTACCGTAATACTCTAGTCTATCCTACCGTAATACTATAGCCTAACCTAACGTAATAATTTAGCCTATCGTACCATAATACTTTAGCCATTCCTACAGTAATACTATAGCCTATCCTAACATAATAATCTAGCCTATAATATCGTAATACTCTAGCCTGTGCTACAGTTATATCATAGCCTAACCTACCGTAATAATTTAGCCTATCATACCATAACACTTTAAACTATCCTACAATAATAATATTGCCTAATCCACCGTAACACTATGGCCTATCCTACTGTAATATTGTAGCCTAAACCACAGTAATACATTTGCCTTTACTACAGTAATACTATAGCCTATTCAACCATAAAATTTTAGCCTAACCTACGGTACTACTTGGACTACCCTACAGTAATATTTTAACTTTTACTACAGTAATACTGTACCCTATCCTAACTTAATATTTTAGCCAAACCTAGAGAAATACTATAGCCTATACTACCTTAATATTCTAGCCTAACGTACCGTAATATTATAGCCTATTCTACCGTAATACTATGGTCTAACCTACCGTAATAATTTAGCTTATCGTACTGTAATAATATAGTCATTCCGACAGTAATATTTCAGCCTAAAGTCCCGTAATAATTTAGCCTAATCTACCGTAAAAATATAGACCAAACTACCGTAATATTATAGCCTAACCTACCGTAATACTAAAGCCTATCCTACCGTAAAACTCTATCCTATCCTACCTTAATACCTTATCACATCATGCCGTAATATTATAGCCCAAATTACCGTAATACTCTAGTTTACACTACCATAATGCTTTAGCCTATACTACCATAATATTATTGCCTAACCTACAGTAATACTGTAGCCTACCCTACCGTAATAGTATACCCTAAATTACCTTAACACTATAGCCAATCCTACCGTAATACTTTACCCTACCCTACAGTAATAATATAGCCTATCCGACAGTAATACTCTAGCCTACACTACCTTAATTATATAGCGTAAATTATCGTAATATTTTAGCCTATCCTAACGTAATATTTTAGCCTATCTTACAGTAAAACTATAACCTACACTACAGTAAAACTATAGCCTAATCTAACCGTAAAACTTTAGCCGGATCTACCTTAATACAATCGCCTGTACTACCCAAATACTCTAGTCTATGATACCTTAATACTATAGCCTACCCTACCGTGATACTATAGCCAATCCTGCCGTAATAATGTACCCTAACCTACGGTGATATTCAAGCCTATTCTACAGTATTACTTTAGACAATTCTACCTTCATAAAATAGCCTATCCTACAGTGATACGCTAGACTATCCTACCGTAATACTATTGCCTAACCTACCGTACTACTACAGCCTATCCAACACTAATACTATAGACTAACCTACGATAACCCAAATTACCGCAATATTCTAGTTTATACTACCGTAATACTTTAGCCTATACTACCGTAATATTTTGCCTAACCTACAATAACACTATAGCCTACCCTACCGTAATACTCTAGCCTAATTTATCTTCATTCTATAGACTATTATACCGTAACATTATAACTTATTTTACTGTAATACTTTAACCTATTCTACCATAATATTATATGCTATGCTACAGTTAAACTCTAGACTAAACCACCATAAAACTATAGCCTATCCTACCCTAATTATATAGCATGTTCTACCGTAATATTTTGCCTAACCTACAGTAATACATTAGCCTATCCTACCGTAATACTATAGCTTTTCCTACCGTAATAATTTAGCCTATCCTACCGTAATATTTCAACCGATCATACCATAGAAATTTTGCCTAACTTACCGTAAATATTTAGCATAAACAACCATAATACTATAGCCTATCCTACCGTAAAAATGCAACCTAGCCTACCGTATTATAAAGCTAAATTTTCCGTTACACTATAGTATAACCTACCGTTATATTATAGCCTAACCACCGTAATACTCTAGCCTAAACTACCGTAATAATATAACCCATCCTACCGTAATACTATAGCCTATTCTACAGTAGAATAATAGCCTATCCTACAGTAATAATATAGCCTAAAGTACCGTAATAGTATAGCCAATACTACCGTAATGCTAATGCCTAACCTACCGTAATACTATAGCCTATCCTACCGTAATACTATAGCCTATTTTACTTTAACACTATAGCCTAACCTACCGAAATACTCGTAACGTATACAACATAATACTATAGCCAAACCTACCGTAATAATGTAGCTTAATCTTCCGTAATACAAGAACCTAATATACAGTAATAATTTAGCCTCTTGTGCAGTAATTATCTAGCCTATCCTACAGTAATACTTTGGCCAGTTCTACCGTAATACTTTAGCTAAACCTACCGTAATATTATAGCTAACACTACCGTAATATTTTAGCCTACATTACCGTAATAATCTAGCCTAACATACCTTAAAACTAAAGCTTCTCCTACTGTATTAGTATAGCCTAACCTACAGTAATACTATAGCCTGTACACTAATCTACCATAATTCTCTAACCTATCCTAAAGTTATACTTTAGCCTATCCAACATTAAAAATGTAGCCTCTACTACAGTAAAACTCTAGTGTAACGTACCATAATACTATAGCCCTACCGTATATTTAAAGCCTATCCTACCATAATAATTTAGGTTATCCCTACCGTAATTCTATAGCCTATCCTACAGAAATACTATAGCCTATTCTACACTAATATTATCGCCTATCCTGCAATAATACTATAGCAACAACTACAGTAATATTTTAGACTGTCCAACAGAAATATTCCAGCCGTAATACTGTACCTATCCTACCGAAATACTATGGTCTATATTACAGTAAAACTTAAGCCTATTCTATCGTTATATTATAGCTTAACCTTCAGTAATACTGTAGCCTATACTACCGTAATACTATAGCCTAAACTGCCGTTATACCTTACCCTACACTACCGAAATATTTCAGCCTATTCTACATTAATACAATAGCTTATCGTACCATAATACTATAACCTATCCTACACTAATAACATAGCCCGAAGTACCATAATGAACTAGCTTAACCTACCGTAATTCTTTAGCCTATCCTAACGTAAGAATTAGCCTTCCCCACAGTAATACTCTAGCCATTGTTACCGCAATTGTCTAGCCTATTCTTCCTTAACACTATAGCCTAACCTACCGTAATCTTATAGCCTATTATAGCCTAACATTACAGCCTAACCTACCATAATACTATGGCTTATCCTAACGTAGAAATAAAAATACTCTAATAATGTAGACTAATCTACTCTAATAACATAGCCTAACCTACCGTAATAATGTAGCCTACCCTACCGTAATACTATAGCATATCCTACCGCAATACTTTACCCTAAACTACCGTAAAATTATGGCCTATCCTACCGTAATACAAAAGCGTATACTACCGTAATAATCTAACCTATCCTACCGCAACACTATAGACTGTACTACCGTAACACAGAAGCCTATACTACAGTAAAATCATAGACTATTCTACAGTAATAATACAGCCTATAATACAGTAATAATATAGCCCGTTCTACAGCAATACAATAACCTAATCTACCGTTATACTACAGCCTAACGCACCGTATTACTTGAGAATACCCTACCTTAATATATTAGCATAACCTAACGTAATTCTATAGCCTATCTTACAGTTAAATTATAGCCAATCTTACAGTAATAATGTTGCATATCCTACAGTAGTACTATAGCCTATCCTAAGTCATAGTTTAGTCTATCCTTCAGTAATAGTGAAACCCAAACCTCAGTAATAATTTCATCTATTCTAACGTAATACTTTAGCCTATCCTACCCTAATAATCTAGAAATCCTACAGTATTATTATAGCCTAACCTACAGTAATAATCTAGCTTCTCCTACTGTATTATTTTAGCATATTCTTCTATAATGCTTTAGCCTAATATACCTTAAAACTATAGCCTATCCTACTGTAATATTATGGCCTATTCTACAGGAATAATATGGCATTTAATACAGAAATACCGTAGTATAGCCTACGATAATACTATAGTCTTGCCTACGGTAAAACCCTATCACATGCTACAGTAATAATATAGCCTATCCGACAGTAATACTATAGCCCATCCTACAGTAAGATCATAGACAAATTACCGTAATACTACAGCCTATTCCACCCTATTATTTTAGCGTATCCTACCAAAATACTGTAGCCTATCGTACCGTAATACGCTATCACATATTCCAGTACTGTTTTAAAATAGACTGCAGTTATAATAAAGCTTATCCTAACGTAAGTCTATAGCCTATTCTACCTTCATTCTATAGCCTAACCTACGGTAATATTATAGCTTATCCTACCGTGATAATATGGCATATCCTACCATAACAACTTATCCCACCCTAAAGTAATATTGTAGATTAATATACAGTAGTACAATAGCCCACCCTACAGTAATACTATGGCCTATCCTATAGTAATACTATAGCCTAATCTACAGTAATACTATAGCCAATCCTACGGTAAAACTTTATCCTATGCAACAGTAATAATATACCCTAACCTACAGCAATACTATTGCCTAACCTACAGTTAGAATATAGCAAAACTACCGTAATACTCTAGCCTAACCTACCGTAATAATTTAGCCTATCCTACAGTAATACTTTATTCTATCCTACGGCAATTCTCTAGCCTATCCTACAGTAATACTCTAGCCTATAGTACAGTAATAACGTAGCCTCTCCTACCGTAAAACTCTAGCCTATCATACCGTATTACTATATCCTATCCTAATGTAATATTGTAGCCAAACCTACCTTAATATTGTAGTCTATCCCACAGTAACACTCTAGCATAATCTAAAATATTACTATAGTGTTATCAAACATAATACTATATCCTAAATTATATTTGTCCTATCCTACCGTAAAAATGTAACCTACTCTACAGTAATGTTATAGTCTATCCTACAGTAATACTGTAAGCCTAATTTATTGTGATAATTTAGCCTAACCTACAGTACTAATTTAGCCTATGGAACAGTAATACTAAAACCTATTCTGCAGTAATGATATAGCCTATACTACCCTAAAACTTTAGTCTTACCTACCGTAATACTATACCCTATCCTACCGAAATACTAAAGCAAATACTACATTAATTTTGCCTATGCTACCCTAATGCTTTAGTCCAAACTATAGTAATAATGTATCCTATACTACCGTAAAATTAATGCCTAGTTATCCGGAATAATATAGAGTATCCTATCGTATTACTTTAGCCAAACCTACAGTAAAAATAAAAGCTATACTACCGTAATACTATATCCTAAACTACCGTAAGATTATAGCCTATACTACAGTAATAATATAGCCTATACTACCGTAATACTATAGCCAATCCTACAGTAACACTTTGACTATTCTACCATAATACCATAGCGCAGCCTACCGTAATAGCATAGCACAAATTACCGTAATTATTTAACCTGTCCCACATTAATATATTGGCCTATATTTCTACTCTAATAATATAGTCTATCCTACAGAAATACTATAGGCTATCCTACCGTAAATATTTAGCCTACCTACAATAATATTCTGTCCTAGTACTATAGCCTGCACCAAAGTAATATTGTAGCATATCCTACAATGGAAACTTAGCCTATCCTACGGTAATAATATAGCCTATCCTACAGTAATATAATAGCCTATTCTACCGTAACAGTCTAGCCTAACTTACCGTAATAAAACATCCTGAACTACCGTAGTAAATTGGGCTAAAGTACCGTATTTCTCTAGCTCTATCTACAGTAACACTATAGCCCATACTTCAGTAATAATTCAGCCTATTTTATAAGAATATTACAGCCTAAAGTACCATAATACTATAGCCTGTACCACCGTAATACTATAGCCTAAACAACCGTAAAATTATGGCTTTTTCTGCCGTAATAATTTAGCCTATCTTACAGCAATACTACACCCTATACTACCGTAATATTTTAGCATATCCTACAGTAATAATATAGCCAAAACTACCATAATATGTAGCCTAATTTGCCGTAACACTTTAGCCTAATCTACCGTAAACCTATAGCCTACACTACCGTAATACTCTAGCCCATACTACCGTAATACTTAACCTATCCCACCATAATATTTTAGCCTATCCTACCGAAATACTTTCGCTTATCCTACCGTGATACTTTAGCCTATACTATAATACAAATATAGCCTAATCTTACGTAGTACACTATCCTAAATTACCGTAGTTCTGTAGCGTAACCTACTGTAAAACTACAGTCCATCCTACCGTAATAGTATAGGCTCTACATCCGTAAAAAGGAACCAATCCTACAGTAATACTATAGCTTCTCCCACAGTAATACTGTAGCCTAACGTACAGGAATAATTTCGCCTAAACTACCGTAATAACTTAGCCTAACCTACCGTTATAATATAGCCTAGCCTACCGTAACATTTTAGCCTAATCTACCGTAATACTCTAGCCTATCCGAACGTAAAATTTTAGCTTATACTACCGCAAAAATTATAACCTGTCGTCCCGTAATACTATTGCCTGACCTACGTAATATTACAGCCTATCCTACAGTAATAATAAAGACTATCCTACAAAAATAACATAGCCTAACCTACCATAATAAATTATCTTACGCTACAGTAATATTATAGGCTATCCTACTGTAATAATTTAATCTATTCTACACTTAAAATATAGTCTAATCTACTGTAATAATAGAGCCTATAATACAGTAATAATAATGTTTATCCTACAGTAAAACTTTAGCCTAATCTACCGTAATACTACAGCCGATCATACCGTTATATTGAGCCTAACCTACCGTAAAACTATAGCCTATCCTACAGTAATAATATAGCCAATTCTACAGTAATAATTTAACCTAATCTACAGTAATACCCTAGCCTCAACTACAGTAATAATATAGCCTATGCTACAGTAATAACGTAGCTTAACCTACAGTAATACTATAGCCGAAACTACAGTAATAATATATCCTAAACTAAAGTAATACTAAGGTCTAAACTACAGTGAAGAATTAGCCTAAACTACCTTATTACTATAGCCTATCCTACGGTAATTCTCTAGTCCCAGCTACATTAATAATATAGCATAACCCACAGTAATATTATAGTCTATCCTACCGTAATATTGTAGTCTACCCTACTGTAAAAATATAGCCTATTCTCCCGTAATACTCTAGAATATTCTACCGTGATAATATAGAATAACTTACAGTAATACTGTAGTCTACACTACAAAAATACTATAGCCTAACTTACCGTAGTAGTTTAGACTAACCTACCTTAATATTATAGCCTAACATCCCGTAAAACTTTAGCCTATTCTACCGTAATACCATAGCATATTTTACAGTAATACTACGCCTATGCTATCGTAATACTATGGCCTGTTCTGCAGTAATTCTTTAGCCTATCCTGCCGTAATACTATATCCTATGCTACAGCAATACTTAGTCAAATTTAACGACAAAATATAACCTAAACTACCGAAAAAATTTGGCCTAACCTACAGTAAAAATATAGCATGTCCCACAGTAAAACTATAGCCTATTATACCGTGATATTATAGCCTATCCAACCGTAATCAATGGCCTATCCTACCATAAAAATCTAGCCTATCCTACAATAATACTTTAGCCTATACTAAGGTAACAATATAGCCTTTACTAAGGTAATTCTATAGCCTATCCAACGGAAAAATTGTAGCCTATTCTACCATACATCTATCGCCTATACTACCCTAATAGTTTAGACTATGATACCTTGCAGTTATAGCCTATACTACAGTATAACTGTAACCTATCCTAACGTAATAATATACACTACCCTACCGTAAATATCAAGCCTAACTTCGCTAATATTCTAGCCTATCCTACCGGAATACTGTAGCCTATCCTTCAGTAATAATCTAGCCTATTCTACCATAACACTATAGACTAACCTACCGTAATATTTTGTCTTATCCTACCCTAAAACTTTAGCTTAAACTAAAGTAAAACTCTAGCCTATCGTACCGTAACAATTTAGTCTATCCTACTGTAATACTCTAACCTATACTACCATAATATTTTAGCCAATTCTACCTTAAGAGTATGGCCAAATCTAACTTAATAATATTGCCTAAACTCCAGTAATACTAAAGCCTAACCTACCGTTATACTGTATCCTATCCTACCGTAAAACGTTATCCCATCGTACGGTAATACTATAGCCAATACCCCAGTAATACTATAGCCTATCATACCGAAATACTCTAACATATTCTTACGTAATATATTAGTCTATCCTACCGTACTAATCTAGCCTATCCTACCGTAATACTATAGCCTATTCTACCTTATTATAGCCTATACTACAATAACATTATAGCCTAAACTACAGCAAAATTGTAGCCAAACCTACAGTAAAACTTTAACCTAATCTACCGTAAAACTGTAGGTTAAACTTACGTGTTAATTTAGCTTATACGTAAGAAGTAATTTAGCCTATCCTTCGGTAATACTGTAGCCTAAACTAACATAAGAATTTAGTTTATGCTACCGTAATATTTTAACCCATTCTGCAGAAGTACCATAGCTTGAACTACAGTAATACTTTCGCATATACTACCATAAATCTATACCCTATCCTCTCGTAAAACTATATTCCCTTTTACCGTAATAATATAGCCTAAACCACCGTATTACTATAGCCTATCACACCGTAATATTATAGCCTATATTACCGATATAGATTAGCCTAACCTACCCAAAAATGTTAGTCTATCATACAGTAAATCTATAGCCTATCCTACAGTAAAAACAAAACCTATCCTACTGTAATTCTATATCCTCTCCTACCGTAGAACTATAGCCCATTCTACCGAAATACTATAGCCTATACCACCCTAATACTTTACCCTATTCTACCGTATTAGTGTAGCCTATTCTACAGTAATAATTTAGCCTAAACTACGGTAATATTTTAGCCTACATTACAGAAATTCTATAGCCTATACTACCGTAATACTATAGCTTAAGCTACCGTAATACTATAGCCTATTATACCGTAAAACTATAGCCTAACTTCCGTAATAAATTAGACTTTCCTACCGTTATACTCTAACCTATCCTACCTTAATAATATAGCGTATCCTACAGTAATTCGTTTGCCTTTCTTAACTTAATATTATATCCAATTCTACAGTAATTATTTAGGCAAAACTACCTTAATACTATAGCTTAAACTACTGTAATTCTTTACACGAATCTACCATAATACTATAGCCTAACCTACCGTAACATTTTAACTTATCCTAACGTAATAATTTAGCTTAAACTACAATAATAATTTAGCGTCAAATACAGTAAAAGTATGGCCTATCCTACCGTAATACTCAAGCCTATGCTACAGTAATAACATAGCCTATTCTGCAGTAATACTTTGGCCTATCCTACAGTTAAACTACAAACTACAATACAGTATTAATTTAACCTAACATATCGAAAAATTTAGCCTAACATACCGTAATACTACAGCCAATCTACAGTAATAAATTTAATAATTTTTGAAGTTATGAGTTTTTAAAATTTGAATTTTTGAATATTTGAATTTTCGAATTTTTCAATTTTTAAATTTTTGAAATTTTGAAATTTTGAATTTATAAATTATTGAAATTTGAATTTTTGAATTTTTGGGTTTTGAATTTTTGAATTTTTGAAATTTTAAATTTTTGAATTTAGAATTTTTGAATATTTCAATGTTTGCATTTTTGAAATTTTGAATTTTTGAATTTTGAATTTTTTGAATATTGAATTTTTGAATTTTTGAATATTTGAAATTTGAATTTTGAATTTTTGAATTTTTGAATTTTTGAATTTCTGAATTTTTGAATTTTTGAATTTTTGAATTTTGGAATTTTTGAAGTTTTGAAGTTTTGAAGTTTTGAAGTTTTGAAGTTTTGAATTTTTGAATTTTTGAATTTTTGAGGTTTGAATTTTTGAATTTTTGAATTTTTGAAATTTTAATTTTTGAATTTTTGAATTTTTGAATTATTGAATTTTTGAATTTTTGAATTTTTAAATTTTTGAATTTTTGAATTTTTGAAATTTTGAATTTTTAAATTTTTGAATTTTTAAATTTTTGAATTATTGAATTTTTTAATTTTTTAATTTTTTAATTTTTGAATTTTTGAATTCTTGAATTCTTGAATTGTTGAATTTTTGAATATTTGAATTTTTGAATTTTGAATTTTTGAATTTTTGGATTTTTGAATTTTTGAATTTTTGATTTTTGAAATTTGAAATTTTTGATTTTTTAAATTTAGAATTTTTGAATTTGTGAATGGTTGAATTTTTCAATTTTGAATTTTTGAATTTTTAAATTTTTTAATTTTCGAATTATTGAATTTTCGAATTTTGAATTTTTGAATTTTTGAATTTCTTAATTTTTTACTTTTTGAACTTCTGAAATTTTGAATTTTTGAAGTTTTGAATTTTTGAAATTTTAAATTTTGAATTTTAGAATTTTTGAATTTTTGTATATATGAATTTTTGAACTTTGAGTTTTTGAATTTTTGAGTTTTAAATTTTTGAAATTTTGAATTTTTGAATTTTTGACTTTTTGAATTTTTGAATTTTTGAATTTTTGAATTTTAGAATTTTTGAATTTTTGAATTCTTGAATTTTTGATTTTCTGAATTTCTGAATTTTTGAATTTTAGAATTTTTGAATTTTTGAATTTTTGAATTTTTGAATTTTTGAATTTTTGAATTTTTGAATTTTTGAATTTTTGAATTTTTGAATTT
>Ga0123355_10005499_pt1 | contig 18573 bp, 14 predicted proteins | sample TergutEmb28metaG_3_FD_89872 | JGI IMG/M metagenome (GOLD analysis project Ga0123355, IMG submission 89872) | Embiratermes neotenicus P1 segment gut microbial communities from Petit-Saut dam, French Guiana - Emb289 P1 | ecosystem: Host-associated > Arthropoda: Insects > Digestive system > Gut ... | reverse complement strand
CTCATGACGATATTGTGGAACGACTCGTCTTGTTACATGGTCATATCTCTCTCCAACTCGATTAGCAACCCATGTTATTTCTATGATTTCAACGGATATGTTTTGCCCTGTTCTGGGATTACCCAAAAAGTCGCGCCAATTTTCAGCAGTTCCATTATTGATTCGAGTTAAATCAATATCATGAACATTTACAGAGAGTGTTGCATCACTACCAATACGTGATGCTCTTGCTCTTACATCAATATCATTTATAAAAACACGGACACCGGCTTCTTGATGCGTCATCCCTATCTCCGGTAATGTGGCTTCAGCTGAGAAAGTCATTCTTCTTTCGCCCTGTACTGAAGAGTCATTGGCAGTTGGGCTTGCAGATAGTTCAAAAATTCCATCAAGGTTTGTTTGTGTCTCCCCACTACCGGGCAAGCGTAGTTCCCAACCTGAAAAGCGGTATGAAACATCTAAATCAGGTACAGGTGTTCCCTCAAAGAATGCAGTATTGGTAGTAAAAGTAACTTCTTCACCGGCGAAAATTGCATTTTTATTTGCAGATACAGTCAATCTATATGACGGTGTCACATAATCTCTTACATTAAAAAACATTGAACTGACTGCAATATCAGCGTGGAAAATGGCAATTTCATAAAATCCCGGATCTAAGTTGGGTAGTCGAATTTCTCCGGTATACGATCCATCAATGACAGGAATGTTTTGGCTATGTAATGTATCGCGCCCGGAAGAGCCCCACCATGAACTTTCTGTTAAAACCGCGGTTACGTATGTTATATCCTCACTGATACGTCGATTTTGAATAAATCCCCAAAGAGAAACCGTATCACTGCGTTGGAATAGTGTGCGATCCAGTTGTAATACCGCCCAATAATAACTGTTCGCAGATTGTGAACCTCCCCAGCTCCAACCCCAATCCCAGCCATACCAATGCTCAGGTGATGTACCCCAGTCGCTCCATCGACGATGAAATGTTTGATAATCGGATGGGCGCACAAAGACAACATGCTCTTTATCATCAGCGGTAACTATCAAATATTCGTCAGGAGATAGCAATCGATTAACGACAGCAATTCCGTAACTACTTGCAGTATACGTTCTTCTTGATACTGAATCCAATACTTGAGCTCCGGCTGCAGGAGCACCCGTTGTCATATCGTTAATCCATACCAATGCCTTATCGTTATCAGCTATCACTTGTACAGCAAGGTCAGTGATTTGTATAACCACTTGGTCGATTGAGTCATTAGTTACAGCTTCAAGTATATAAAATCCCGGAGAAAGATTGTTAGAAAGTTCAAATGTCTCACGCCGACTCCATGAATCAGGGTCTCTGTTGTCAGTATGAGCAGCAGAATAAACTCTTGTCAGTCCGGATGTATCTGTAATACGGTCAAGATGATTTAATTGTGACCAATGTGGAGTGCTCGTAAGGCGAGTGATTGCTGCAATGGCTTGTGCACGATCATCGATTCGATAAACGCTCATTTCAATTGCCGGACGATCCTCATCCCAACCATAGCTAACCCAAAAAGCTACACTCGGCGCAGCAAAAGAAGGGAATTGAACATGTGGGCTGGAAAAGCGGATTCGTGAAACCAAGTCACGAGATACTGAGAGGTCTGCTGTAGGAGAGGTTTCAAATGAAAACACAAAGTCTGTGTCAATTACATAGCTCGTGTTAGATAAACTAAGTCCTGCACTTATGGTAACCGTGTAAATTTGTCCATACAAAAGGGGAGACTCGGGCATGAAAATGGCAGTATTACCACGTTCTGTAAAAGAACCTTCTGCATGTGGGAAAATAGTAAAGTGATCAGCTATGTTTGGAACATCATCAGAAGAAAATGATATCTCAATGCCTGTATTTACAGGTACATTTGTAGATTGATTGCGGGGGAGGGTAGAAGTGATTTCAAAACATTCAGTAGTTTGAAATGCCCATGTAATATCATCCACGCCATCACGTGACAGTCTGAAAACATATACTGCATTTGATAAAAGCGGAACATCCGGAGTTACAATAAAAGTATTGTTGTCCTCGCGTGTTACAGTCGGCTCCGATTGTCCATATATGGAGATTGTAGGGAAGTCAGTGCTGTATTCAATCGGGGTACGAAGATAGAAGAAACTTAGTGGGTCTACACCTGTAAGACCAAATATTGAGGGTGCCAAAGTATAACCATCTCTGTGTGTATGTAGAGGGCATCACTAGCTGATAGCGGTGTTGGGTCATGTGCTCCAACTTGGGTTTCTGTTGTAGGAAAATAACGATCAGCTACTTCATGAATTTGCATGTCGGGCAGGTCTTGTTGAGATTGTATATCAGGTGGGAGATCATCGAGCATCTCATTGCGTATAACGAGAAATATTGTGATGCCAACAAGAAGCAATACCGCAGCCGAGACGATTATAACAAGTTTATTCATATTCATAATGTAACAACCTTACTCTTAAATATTATAATGATTTTCATAATTAACACATATCAAACATATGAAAAGTTGCATTACACTTCAGACGTAAAGTGATGAAAAATGTTCCGATATTATCTTTATCTTGATATTATCTGCAGTCTAGCTTATAATGAAGTTAGTAAAATTTTACGAAAGGAAAAATTGCTAAATGACTATAGTGCCTGTATCAGATTTAAGAAATTATAACAAAGTGTTAAAACAAGTTTCATATGGAAATGAAGTAGCCCTAACTAAGAATGGGAAAGCTCAATATGCTATTGTTGATATAGAAGAACTTGAACGCTTGCGTGCAGAACGTTGGCTAATGTCAGAGTTGAGAAAGTCTGAAATGGACATCGAAGCTGGTCGTATCACGAACTTAGAAGATGTACGGAAGGAATTTGGGTTATGACAGTACAGCTAACCGACTCAAGTAAATCTGATTTAAAAATTATTGAAGAAAATTTAAGTGATTTCAATGGTAGCGGTACAGATTTTATTGATCAAATAACACAAAGAATGGGAAGGCTTATAACTTCTCCTGAACTAGGTCCTTCTTTGCAGTCAAAAATAGAAGTGATAACTGATTATCGTTACTTAGTATTTCCATTTACTAAAAGACAAATCTACATAATTGTCTATAGAATTGATGGAAAAAAGGAAATTGTTTATATAAATCGAGTTTTCGATGGAAGAATGAATTACTTAAACATACTGTTCGGTGACCATTAACTATTAATAACAAAAACGCACGTATTTTACCTGTAATGGTTGATACGTGCGTTTTTTGACTTGAACCGTCCCCTTGCTTCATTAATCTTTGATAATTACTTCATCCGGTGTAGATGGCTGTGCTCGTTGCGCCATAGGCAGTGTCACCATTGCTTTGAATAGGTCTCCATCAATTGCTATATCGAATCTACCGTTTTGTGCTGTTACAAAGCTTTCTACTATGGATAAGCCCAGACCACTACCGCCGTCAGTGCGGGAATTGTCACCTCTCTTGAAACGCTCAGTCAATTCAGCAGGGTCAAAGTTTAGCTCTGTTGCAGAGACGCTCTTTATCTCGATTCGTGCATAACGACTATCAATTGGGTATAAATCAAGATAAACGCGTGAGTTTGGCATTGAGTATTTGAATACATTCGATAAGAGATTTTCAAGTATACGCTGTGTAAGTTTTCCATCTATATTTCCATAGATTTTTTCAGGCAAGTTTGTCCGGATATCAAGTCCTGATTCTTTTATGGATTCGTCCAGCTCACCCAGTACTTGCTTTATCAATGAACCAATATTGAGCTCTGTGAGATTGACATCAATGTTTCCACTTACAGCCTTGGCAGCTTCAAAGAGTTCGTCTGTCAGACTCTTTAGTCTTAGTGACTTCTTTTTCAGAACATCAAGGTATTCAGGTGCTTTTTCGCAATCTAGCCCTTCATGTTCAAGCAAGTCTGTGTATGTGATAATAGATGTAAGGGGTGTTCTTATATCATGAGAAACATTTGTTATAAGCTCAGTTTTGAGCCGTTCACTTTTCATGCGTTCTTCTACTGCTTCATGTATACCTGTAGAAATACTGTTTATAGAGTTTGCAATATTTCCGAGTTCACCACTACCAACGTCGATAGGGTTGTCATAATCGCCTCCACATACTCTTTGAACTCCAAGTTCAAGATTACGTATACGTTTTGCGTATCGGAGTAAGAAAAAGGTGATTAAAGGTGTTAAAAGGAGAGGTGTGAAAATAATAAATACAGGAACATTGAAAGAAAAGATACCGGTGAAAAGCAGTATGAAAAATGTAATTACAGAAATTATTGCAACTTTGCCTGTTAAACGCGCACCTGACCATAGTGACCTTACTGTGCGTACACAATAACGCAGAGAGCGATATATTAGATTGGCAAGTATCGCGTAGACAAGCGTGTGTTTCCAAAACTTGCCTGCTTTTATACGTTTTGCAACATTCATTAGCCATAACAGTATTGGTGGTACAGCAAGCAATACTGCTGCAATAAATAAAATGCTATGTGGAATGATGGCGTCCGTAGGCATGCGAAGCCAAAGAAGTACCACAAAACTTAAGTAGACTATGAGTGCGATCCAACCTATGAGTAAAACTAGGCCGAGATCTAGGTACACCTTTTCGTGCAGGAAAAATCTGATATTCTTAGAACGTACCTTTATACCATCGACTACTATATACTCTCTGCCTACACTGACTAAAAGCACCACGACTAATCCTAATATAAGAAGTATAGAAAGTATAATAATACTAAAATTAGTAATATATGCAGAGCGAGCTGCACTATAAATAGGAAGCCTAGCATCTACAAACTCTTGTGTAAATGCAAGATGTACCGAAAATGTTTCAGTATTGCCATCATTCCATCCGTGCATCCACTCGTTTAAACGAAAATCGCCTATATTTCGACCACTAGTATTTTTTGATCCAAACCGATTGAATGCTGTAATACTGTTAATCGGTTGTGTTTCAAAAAATTCCAAGGACTGCTCAGATTCATCAATATTGCTGTTAACAGCGTTAAAAGTTTGGTTTTCGACCCTTACAACATGAGTTTTGGTATATGAGGCACCACCTTCTATACTATGCATATCTATGGTTATGTCGTGGGATGGTGCCGGTATTTCTGAGCTAATATAGAAAATTAAACCATCGATGCGATTTAGCGAATCCAAAGAAAGGCGAAACATTCTAAGTTGCTCATCAATTGCATTTGCTTCCGCCGTGCGCATTGTATTTATAAGCATGACATATTCTGTTTCTTGAAAATCGCTTAGTGGAACTTCTATATGTGCAAAGTGAAATGCCCCATTTGGAGTTATTAATCGTAATGTCAACAACTCTTCAACTTGAACGCTCTCGGTCTCATGAATTCCTATTACTTCTAGTTGACCTTCAATAAAATTGGATAAATCACGTTCAGAAAAGTCAGAAAAATAATATTCAGCATGATCGACAATTATTCTGATGCTTCTATGACTTGTCCATTGTAGACGTGCCCCGTTCACGATAGCCTCTTGGCTTCCGAAGTAAGCAACTGTAGAAGCACTCATAGCAGCCCACTGCATTTCTTGTTCAGCAAAGGGTTGTTCAAATGACAAATCAGTGAAAACAATCCTTGGATGAACACGTGTTGTTTCACTAGTAATTAATATTGCCAATGCACGATTTAGTATCGTAAAACTAAGCACCAACACCAATACGAAACTTATTATTTTAACGACTTTCCAGCCTTTCAATTTTGTAGCCAATTCCCCATACCACCTTTATATATTTTGGGTTTTTCGGGTCGATTTCAATCTTTTCCCGTATTCGCCGTATATGCACAGCGACTGTATTATCTGCGCAAAATGCGTCCTCGCCCCATACTCGCTCGTATATTTCGTCAATTGAAAATACTCTGCCCGGATTTCTGATGAGCAATAGAGCTATTTTATACTCCAGAGGAGTAAGTCTAACGTCTTCACCGTCTACTGTAACAGTTTTGTGATTATCATCAATTACTAAATCACCAACCGAGTGGGTTCCCTCTTCGGGAGGGGGCACACTGCCCAGAACTGTATATCGCCGTACTTGGCTCTTTACTCGAGCAATTAGTTCAAGAGGATTAAATGGTTTTGTGACGTAATCATCAGCTCCGGCTGATAGTCCAATGATTTTGTCTGTGTCCTCACTCTTTGCGGAAAGCATAATGATTGGTATATTACGACTCTTGCGGATTTCCATTGTCGCAGCAAGTCCATCAAGCTCCGGCATCATAATGTCCATGATAATAAGCCGTATGTCATGCTCATCAAGAACGACCAGGGCTTCTTTACCATTATGTGCAAGATGTGTTTTGTAACCTTCGTTATTCAAGTAAACTGCTATTGCTTCGGCAATTTCCTTGTCGTCATCGCAAATGAGTATATTTATCATGTGTACCTTCCCTTTGAGTCGTCATTCTGCGCGTAGTCGCAGAATCTAAGAAATCTGTATTTCACTCTACAGTTCATATTCTATCACATCCTTTCAATCTGTTGTATGACTTTCTGTTTGAAAGGATAATGCACAAATCTTACAAACATATTGGTGAATTTATGAAGAAATTCTTAAGAGGTGGTGGGTTACAGTTTATTTCAATACAATTTCATGCTAGTCATTATGTGAAAATATGATTGTTTTCATGTTGTATGATGTAAAAACATATGCTAATATATACATTATATTGTTTATAAAATATTGCTTTTGAAAGGTTGTGTTATAATTTTGGACTTATTTGATAAATGTGTAAAATTTACTGCTGCCAGAGATGCGATTGAGGCAGGGATATATCCATATTTTCATGCGCTTTCTACATATCAAGATACAGTCGTTACTATTGAGGGACGACGTACAATAATGCTGGGTTCAAATAACTACATGGGTTTTACATGTGACCCGCGAGTAATAGAGGCTTCTATTGCTGCGGTTAGGCGATACGGCTCCGGCTGTTCCGGTTCCAGATTCCTAAATGGTACATTAGAGATGCATAATGAGTTTGAGGAAGAGCTTGCTGAATTCTTAAATAAAGAATCTTCTCTTACGTTTAGTACCGGGTTTCAAACAAATATCGGCGTTCTTTCAACTATTGCCGGTCCTCGGGATATTATTTATTCTGATAGAGCAAATCATGCCAGTATAATTGATGGCAATCGATTGAGTTTTGCTAAAGTCACAAAATATGGACATAATGATATGGATGACTTGCGAAGCAAGCTTGAAAGAGCACCGGAAGAAGCAGGGAAGCTAATCGTCACAGATGGCGTATTTTCAATGGAGGGTGATATTGCACGTCTGCCGGAGATTGTTGAACTTGCTAAACGCTACAATGCACGTATTATGGTTGACGATGCTCATGGATTAGGCATGATAGGTGATTGTGGTAGGGGAACTGCAAACTACTTTGGTCTTGATGATGAAGTAGATATTATTATGGGTACGTTTTCAAAATCACTAGCAAGTCTTGGCGGGTATGTTGCTGCAAAAGAAAATGTTACGCACTATATAAGGCATCACGCGCGTTCATTCATTTTTAGTGCGTCAATACCACCTGCATGTTGCGGTGCTGCTTTAGAATCGTTAAGAATTATGAAAAGAGAGCCAGAATTACAGCAAAAACTAAAAGAAAATGGGGACTATCTGCGTGCTAAATTCCGTGAAGCAGGCATCACGATAGGTGATTCAGAAACAGCGATTATTCCAGTTATGACTTATGATACAATGCGTACTTTTAAAATTCATCAGATGCTACTGATGAACGGTGTGTATTGCAACCCTGTAATTGCTCCTGCTGTAAATGAGGGCGAGTGTTTGCTTAGAACGAGTTGTACAGCGACACATACAAAGGAGCAACTTGATGAAGCTGTAGAGATTTTCAAAGCAGTCTTTGCACAAGTTTAGTTTAGGGGTTAGGGTCTAGGGCTTAGGGGTTAGTTATGGTGCTAACTGTTATAGAAGCGAGAAGTTTTTAATGAAATACATTTATGGCAAAAATATTTTCTTGACCGGGGGGTCTTCCGGGATTGGTATGGCTACTGCTGAGTTTTTTGCTCAACATGGATATACTGTTTATTCTGCTTCTCGCAATCCGAAATTAGAAAATCGCAAGTTTGATAGTGGTGAAATAGTTCCTGTTGCTCTTGATGTTCGAGACATGGATTCTGTTGAGAGGGCGGCGGATAGGGTTTTGTCACAAGCCGATATTGGTGTTTTGATACATTGTGCGGGTATTGGTATTGCTTCTGCTGGTGAGGAGTATCATACTTCTGCAATTGATGGTCTCATGGATACCAATTTCAACGGTGTGCTTCGTGTAAACAATTATTTTTTACCTCATTTACGAGAGCGGGGTAATGGTTTGTGTATCATTGTTGGTTCAGTCGGTGGCGTGTTTCCTGTTCCTTTTCAATCACATTATAGTGCATCGAAAGCTGCATTGGATTTGTATTCATCAGCACTTGGTATGGAGTTATGGAGGCATGGTGTAAAGGTTAGCTTAGTAATGCCCGGTGATACGAATACTGGTTTCACAGGTGCAAGGAAGTATGAAATAGATGAGGCGTCTGCTTTTTATGATGATTGTATTCGTGCAGTAGTGAAAATGGAAAAGGATGAACTTAACGGAAAATCGCCGTTAAGTGTGGCTCGTGTAATGTTGAAGCTTTGCTCACGAAAAAATCCACCAGCTAGGCGGACAGTCGGGTTCGATTATAAAATGCTGACTTTCTTGAAAAGAATATTGCCAAACAGGTTTGTACTATTTCTATTGCGACGAGTTTATCTTTCCTGAATATTTTGTGACGAAGTACAACAGGTAATGTCTATGAAAACTAACGTCATTCTGCGCGAAGTCGCAGAATGACGTACAACAAAAAGGGTTGATCATAAATATGAACATTATTATCTTAAGTCTAATTGCCGGGGTTGCTGGAATGGGTTTTGGTAGTTTTATTACTACGGTTATTGGTAGCCGTAGCGATAAAATGACCAGTATTTTTTTAGCATTTTCCGGTGGTGTTATGATTAGTTTGGGGTTCATGGAATTGATACCGGATGCAATTGAAAAATCAAATGTTGGAGTCGTGCTAATTGGACTTTTTGCTGGAGCTGCATTAGTTTATTTTCTGCATGAAATTGTGGACAAAATCACAGGTGGCAACAAGTCGAAATCGCAAGAATCATGTTCGTGTTCGCATGAATCACATTCGCATATACATGAGTCACACGATGAGTTTTGTGAGTTGGCTAGTTCAGTTACTGCGTCTGATGGGAACTCAAGGATGCTCCGCTCGGGTTTAATTATGCTTTTTGCGATAGGATTGCACAATATTCCGGAAGGTTTAGCTTTGGGCGCTGCCGGAGTCGTAAATCCACAGCTGGGACTTACGTTAGCAGTTGCAATTGGTCTCCATAATATTCCGGCAGGCATGGCAATTACCACACCACTTTTGATCGGTGGTCTTTCCAAATTCAAAGCAATTGGAATAACTTTGCTTGCAGGGTCAACAACGGTTTTAGGAACCATTGTAGGTGTGCTAGTGGGCGGAATTTCTGACGTCGCAGTTGCGGTCTCGTTCGCAGTTGCAGCAGGTGCGTTACTGTATGTTGTAATTAGTGAGACACTGCCACAAGCAATCGCGATGGGTAAGAGCAATTTAGCCGCTATTTTTACGTTTATTGGAATCGCTGTTGGAGCGCTGTCGATACAGCTTTTGGTGTGAAGGATGAGGTGAGAGGGTGAGCAACGAAAGTGCAGATACTCAGATAACATTCAAGACTGTTAACAATTTGTTAACAGTCTTGATGAATTTGTTGTAATTTATAGACAAATTGTGCTATACTTTAGTATCATAGAGTGTGTAGTTTGAAATCCATTCGCGTACAATTGTTTGTAAGTGTTTTGTCTTTTCTGTGATATTAGTGATGCTATCAGGAATGGAAGTAGGAGGTATTGTGTGAACTGGACGATTATAGCAATTATTATAATATTCCTTGTGATAATAGCTATCGGGACATGGCGGGTGTATAAAAAACTATGGCTTGTCATTATAGCTGTTGCGGGAATTTGCATCACACTTCTTTCAGGTTTTATGACTAATGTTCCAGATGTACCGCCAGATTACATTCCCTTGCCGACACCAAAAGCAACTATGGAACCTGTACCAGAACCTGTACCAGAACCTGTACCAGAACCTCCTGTACCAGAACCTGTACCAGAACCGCAGCCTGAGGAAATCTATATTCCCATACATCAGCGATTTTTCTATGATGCAACAAATTCATCTAACTGTGTTGTATTAACAATAACATGGGTAGGTGGCAGCAATGATGGACGAATAAGTTTGTTTAAAAGTGCAGCAAATAGTAACGTCTGGTATATACAAGGAATTAGAGATTATTATCCTCGACTGGTTGAGCCTACATTCGGAATAAGGAGCGATGCTGCGACAATAAGCTTTCCTCCAACTAGGACAACAAGGGTTTACAATCTATTCAGTGATGGTACAGGCTTTTTTGCTTATCCAAGTGGTGCGGGGCGCGAAAATTTAACGTGGGAGTCTTTAGTAAATTAGAAGAAACAGATGGACTGTCCTAGAACAACTAACGGACTACAAGGGAGACATGTGTGCCGACGACGAATATGTTGCCACTGAAGGCAACAATGGATAAGGCAACGTTACATGGAGATTTGTGATAGTATTCAATATTTAGTTAGATTTGCGGATACTGCTGAAGTAGATTTTGTGTCAACAAGTGAATTAACTTAGTTTTTTAGAGCACTGGTTGATGCAACTGATGTTTTTGAAAATACATTACTTACTAAGCTAAAGGAAAAATGTCGTTGGGATTCAAATCCGATATGTTTTTTGGTTGTGGCAAGAAATTCGACAAGGTCATTAATGGAAGCTAAGAGTGCGCACAAAGTGCCACCAAATTATTGTGTTGAAATTACGGATTGGTTTTCGTCTGAAAACATCGCAGAAAAACGATATAAAGAGTTCAATGATATTTTCTGCGAGGATGCAGATATTGCAGCATATTGGACAGCATTTATTAACATTTTGAATGACTGCACTCGCTCCCCTTGGTCCATGGGAAACTGAGCAGGTTGAAGAGGAACATAAAAAATAGTTGATCTGTTAACCTACTTCCAATCGATGATTGCGGACGTATTGAATGAGTACAGAGATGACGTTCAAGCAAAAAACACTGAATATGAATATATCATGTGGTTCGTGCAAAATCTTCAAAAACGATGTCACATGTGTGTTCTAATGCGGTAAAAATAGATGCATATGCAGGGTGCCAGGAATTTAGTGTACCGGTCTTATATAACAGAAATTGCTATTATCATTGCTGAGATAAAATGGAAGGAAGTGTAAATATGTCACTAATAATTATTCCTGAAAAATTCAAGGAGAAATTACCAAATGGATCCTTCGTATATGCACTATTAAGAAATGTAGAGCGCCAGCTTTGGGCGACCGACTATTTTCCAGAATATACACTACATGATGAAAGTCACATCAACGCAGTATTAGATTATGAAACGATGCTCATACCACAAAAGATTTTGGATGACATGCATCCCCAAGCCATCGAAATTCTTATCAGTGCGACAGCACTCCATGATTTAGGTATGTTTATAAAACGTGACGGACTAAAACGGCTAATCTTTGGACAACATAAAAGCCTGTTAGAAGAACATCTTGATAAAAAATCGTGGAATGGAGTGTGGAAAGAATTTTATGGAAAGGCGCGCCGATACAATGATCGTGAACTGATGCGTCTGTTTGGAAATACTGATTCTGTTGAAAATTTGCCAGATGATGATATCCCTGTCGATGATACAAAACCTCAACGCTTACTTTATGGTGAATTCATACGCAGCAATCATGCTCGCTTGGCTCTACATATTGCACAATTTGGATTTCCAGGTTATGTAGATATTGATATGTTTGAAAACTGTGATTGTCAGTTAATAACTAAAAAGATTATAGGGTTGGTTGCACGCGGGCATGGCATGAAAACCTTACGTGAAGCAGACAAATATTTAGAAAATCTTTCATCATTGCCACGACGGATTCCTTACCATTACTTGATAGCAATCCTTCAAATAGCTGATACATTGGACATTGGCTCTGATCGCGCACCAATAGAGCGAGAGCTTACAGATGAGTTAAGCTCACCAGAATCTAAACGGCAATTTAGGTTGAATCAAGCGATAAACAATAAGCCATTTTTCGAAATTGAAAAAAAGCGAGTATGTATTGATGCTGAACCGAAATGTAGCGCAACGTTCATAGATGTTGAAGCGTTACTCAGAAAAATTCAGCGAGAGCTTGATAATAACTGGGCTGTTTTAACAGAAAGATATGAAGACAAATATAAATTTACAATCCACCGTGTTGAGTCTAACATGTTTGATGACGCAAGAGTTGCAAGCATTACCCAAGGATACTTGGCACGTGGAGCATCATTAGGGGCGAATCCTGACATTGTTAAATTACTCGTGGAGCCTCTTTATAATAATAACCCTTCATTTGGGGTACGAGAACTTGTCCAAAACGCGATAGATGCTTGCATGGAACGCAAAAAAATTGATGGAACAGATGGCAATATAATTGTGAAAATTGACACAGAAAAACAAATGTTTTCTATAACTGACAATGGGATTGGCATGAACTCCGATGTTTTGCGTAATTACTACTTAATTGCGGGGGCATCATATCGTTTTAGTGACAGGTGGCGTGATAAGTTTTTGGAGAACCACAGTAAAGCGATTATAGCACGAAATGGTCGATTTGGTATTGGTGCACTGGCGGCATTCTTGATTGGTGACGAAATCAATGTAACCACTCGTTATTATAAGGATAAATCAGGCTACAAATTTATGTATACAATGAAGCCAGAGCTATTGAATGTACATCGAGAGGATACAGATGTTGGTACAGTTATTGAAATTAAAATGAAAGAATCCTCACAAAGGTATTTTAATGATGTCTATGAAAACAATCCACTGTTTAAAGAGTGGGTCAGTTGGTATGCTTTCGATAAACCGAATGTATCATATTATTTGAATGGTAAGCAAATAGTGCCGGAGTTACTAAACTCTCAGATGCACTATACGCAAGAGATAAGTGACAATAGCAAATTATCTTGCAGTAGAGATGAAATAATTGATGAAAACGGATGGCTTGCTTTTCAAAGCTCTATTTTCAATAAGATTTTTTGGAGCTATGAAAAATCATTTTTAAGTACAAATTTGGGTTCAGATAAAAAAGTTTTTTACAATGGTATGCCTATATCAAGTATTGAATCTTCTTATCATGTAGATAAAGATCATTGGGACAATAGCCATTGGTCCATCATTCGCGGGTTTGGATTTGATATTCACATGCCGTCGATGTCGATAATTGACAATGATAGCAATGGAAAACTTCCTATAGATATTTCAAGGAACGTGATTTTGGATTTTCCAATTGAAGAAGTATTCATAGAGGATATATACAAATATTTTCTGGCTCAAGTTTTATGCATACCTCTTGAAAGACATGCCTGCTTCGTCTGGGAGGGTAAGCATGGGTATATTCCACTTGCATATTGCGATAAAGGATTTACTATTTGTGCAAGAACATTTGCTTTACACACAAAGGAAAAAATATGGCTGATAATTGGAAATGATATCAGTGATGATGCTAATATTTCTTCCCCATTCGCAGTGCTAGATAATTTTCATGGCAGAGATAATAGCTCGCTTCACTATAACTGCTCATACGGACCGCAAGGTAAAATATTTATTAACGGAGAGCTAATTTATCAGTCAGACGAAAATTCTTTATTTGAGATGCTCAGTTCCATAATAACCAGTGCTGAGCCAACTGGTTACAAATCATGCTGTGGAAAAATACTTGCATATGATAATGGTAACAACTCTTTAGATATGTTGCCTAGAAAGGATAGGAAATGTTGTGAAGTAGAAGCAGATACTTTTCTCAGCATCCCTATAAACGCAGAAGAGGAAGCATCTGATAGTGATATTGCACGAGTAATTTCTAAGGATAATCCATTAGCGATTGAGTATATACCCAAACCCATTGGAGATACAGAGAAAAATATTTTAATGGAAATCTTACAAAAATATTTACCATTTGAGCGGAATGGAGGCTGGATACCTCTCGACATTGACGAACGAAAAAGAATATACCCAGAAGCGTTTGAGGAGTTAAAACGATATATGGAAAGTTAGATAAGATGATAAAAGGCAATAACTAATCGTGGAGAAATCACGAGCAAATAAAAGGAATCTCTTCAAAAGAAGAGGAAGGAGGAAAGGAAAAATGTGCTTACTTAGAAAACCATGCGTCATAACTGTTTCTGGACCGGAAGATACGAGAAAATCTACAACGTTAATCAAGCTAATCAATCATTATTATTCAAATCAAAAATGTCCTGTTTATCTATATGAGGAGAAGACGGGCGCATTTGCGTCAAAGCCGATTTCAAGCAAGCTGGCACTTCCACCACCAGACTATCTTGTTTATCTTATTTTACCAAACGGGATGAAGTGTGGTGTTTCGACAGGAGGGGATGATGCAAAGCACGTTAATGATGCATTGAAAAAATTGAAAAGAGAGAATTGTGATTTTTATATTACCGCCACGCGAACGGGTTTGAGTCAGTCATTTATGAGAGCTGAAGATTTTGCCAACAATAACGGATATGAGTTTCTTCCTATAGTAAAGTCAAGAAGTAACCATAACTCAAGTGTGAACTTATACCTTCTCTTGTTTTCATTAATAAAATAGAAAAATATTTTCAAGTACGAATCGTCATCATAAACGAGTGTTAGTATAAAGAGGCAGGATTTCTAGCGTACACGGCGAGGACGGCATATTTTTCAGTATGCCGCCCTTCTTCATCTTCAGTATGATCACTATTTTCCTAACTCAAATACCCCTCAATATGCTTCTTTATCGCCAAATAGCTTTCTTCGCTTATTGAGTGCTCCATTCCGCATGCGTCGTTTACAGCGATTTCTCTGTCTACACCTAGCTGAATGAGCCAGTTTGAGAGAAGTACATGACGCTCGTATATTGATTCTGCAATTTTTCTGCCGCCCTTTGTCAATGTGATATGACCAACACCGTCAATCTCGATAAGCTTTTGTTCTCGCAAGTTCTTCATTGCGACACTTACGCTAGGCTTGCTAAACTTAAGCTCATTGACAATATCAATTGACCGAACAGGATTACCATTTTGACCCAAAACTAAAATCGTCTCAAGGTAATTTTCTGCAGATTCTTGGATTTTCATATGAGGTAACTCCTTCTCGCTTAGGTACTCGTCATTCTGCGACGACCCGCAGAATGACGTTAGTTTTCGTGGACTATTTGACGTTACCTGTAGCTAGCCAGCGCTTACTTAAACATATCTTTCATCTGACCGGCAATATCTGATAAATCGGTACCGCCTCCGGATGAGAAGCCAACGCTCGTGTTGTTTGCACCTTGCATCTTTGCATTTCTCAGACGTGTCAGACGTTTAACAAAGTTATCAGTCCTGACTACGTTATTCATGGTTGCATTGCTATCTGTCTCATGTTTAAATCGTGCCTTTTTATTCCTATACTTATTATAATAGTAAGCATAGTATAAAAATCCTGATAATAGGAGAGCCAACGCAATCAACCCTTCATCATGACCGGCAAATATGTTGAACGCCATGAGAAAGCCCAGAATTGTTCCGATTATTTGTACAATCAGTGAGAACAAGAAAAGCTTTGGTTTATTTACTGGAACACTTCCCATGGTTTTACTGTTACGCGCATTAACAGCAACATAGTGTAGAAGATTTTGCCCATTGTTCTTTTTTTGTTGATAGCTGTATAACCATATTGGAAGGTAGGAGGCTTTCCATTGTTGACCTTTGATGCTCAAATCTTCTCGTCTCCACCTAACACCACGATCGTACTCTTTTAATGTGCTATTAGCAGTATGTCTGGCGATATCTTTGGCTTTCACTTCGACACTACTTACTAAATCATCAACATTTGTATCACGCTTTTCAGAAGCCATTCCGCGTAAGTAATTTGCATCCCATTTTACACAATTTTCTGTGTCAAATGGCTTGATAGCATTGATGATGTTATTTGTTCTGCCATCTGAATTGTCCATTCTGTCAGAGCTTGACGTAATAGTAAGTCCATCAATAACAAGGTCAAATTGTCGTTCGACATTGAATAAATCAGCATCGTATACAGTTCTTTGGTTTCTGCCTGATCCTACAGTGTATCTCCGAACCAGCCTCTCGCCCTGTCCTGCAAAGCGAGCCTGTGAATTTATGCCGACAACCATGTATGGCAGATATACACCCATGATGTTTTCTGTGCAAAATTCTTCTTTGAACTGGGGTAGTGCGAAGAATTGACGCTTTTTGACGAACTTATCAATTTCAGTTCGTGCGTTATCTTTTTTGACACTAAAGGGCAGAACCATGTCAGGAACACTACCATTCGGAACTTGTTCTGCTATAGAAAGCGTATTTCTACACCAGTGGCAGCGTGCGCCCATTGATTCATTTGTATCTATGACAACTTCTGCACCGCAACTGGTGCATTTGAGTGTTATGACATCCGAAACATCGGCTTGGATATTCATTGCACCTGAGCCTACGACTTTGCCTTGTAATTGACTAAGGTCGGTATCTAAACCAACTGCGCGTTCGGGTTCAAACTCAAAACGGCAGAAATTACATCTGAGCATTGAGGTGTTGACATTGAGAGAAATGTCAGTCGAACCGCATTTAGGACATTTATTTTGTCCGTCTTTTGCACCTTCGTTGGTTTGAACGACCTTCACATCAGAAGCGTCGTTACCGTTTATCATATGCCGAGTCCTCCTAAGATTCTCGCTTTGGCTGCTTCAAATTCTTCTTGTGATAAAACTCCTGAATCAACTAAACCTTTAAGTTGTTGGAGTTTTGCAATTGGATCTTCTGCTGCAGGCGCTGCTGGTGCAGGTGCCACTGGTGCAGGCGCTTGTTGAACCGGTTGTTGCTGTGGTTGAGGTGCTGCTTGAGGACTTCCACACGCAGAACAGAATGCTCCGGTGTTTCCATTTTGACCGCATCCACATGCCCAACCTTGCTGAATCGGTTGCTGTTGCATTGGCTGTTGCTGCATCACAGGTTGTTGCATTTGACCCATCATGTTACCGGCTGCATTTGCACCCATTCCCATCATAGCCATACCCATGCCACCGCCACCTTGTTCTCCTGCTGATTGCATACCCCGGGCCACTGCTTGTTGCATGAAAGCATTTCCGCGGTTTCCTGAAAGAGCATCTGCTCTCTTAACATCACTTAGAAGTGCTCTTGTATCCTCATCATATTCGATTGCTTTTATAGCAACTCGCTCGATGACAAGACCTCTACCGGAACTCCATTGATATGCTTCCTCAACAGCAGCTGACAATGATTGTGCAAAGCCAATTTGATCTTGTTGGATTCTAGACATACGATTGCCCATTGCAGGATCATTTGTATAGCCTGAGAATGCTGCAGATAAGCTACCAACCACTTCACTAAATAGTTGCGCGCCTGCGTCGTTATCCATATCAGCAAAATCAAATAACGGGGCATTTGGCATCAGATATTTTGCCGGTACAAAGTTTTTAACAAATAGAATTGGATCGGTAATTTTTATTGTATATGTTCCTCTGGCAATCGCTCCAACTTGTGTGCCTAAGAATGCGTCATCCCAATAGATTTCTGACTGTGTGCCAAAGCGGTTATTGGGGATTTCTCTTAGATTGACATAGAATGCAAGTTGTTGTGCACCGGGTTGTCCGCCGAATTTGAAACGTTCCCACGATGTGCCTATTGTAGAGGCTAGTATGCCATCGCCTGAGAACATTGATCTTGAGTTTGGATTATTTGATTCGTAGGTATAGCCGCCGGGTTCTGCAACAAATCCAGTTAATGCACCGTTTTCAAATGTAATGAGTGCTGTGCCTTCCGGTACAATGATTTGGCTTCCGTTTGTTATAATGTTTTGTGAGCCTCTTGTGTTGGCTCCACGACCTGCATTGGTTCCGACTGCAACTGCTTCAAAAATAGCGGCTGTTGCACTAATGCCGGGTCTTGGTTGTAAAAAATCTTTCCATTGGTCTGCAAATGTTCCGCCTAATGCGCCTGTAAATGCTCTAATAAATCCCATAAATAAATTCCTCCACTTATTGTTCCTTCAATTACATTTTTGTTCTGTCTGATACCTTGTTCTGCATTGATATCTCAACGTAGATGCTGCAGCAAAGCAACAAAATTTTCTACAGCAAAGTATATCATATGTGTACTTTAAAGTAAATAATCGTTTGTATTATCGTTTTGCACTGTAAAGTGTTGAATATTCAACACTTATAGTTCGAAAATGGATACGCTGATATCTTAGTGTAAAATTTCAGTAGGAGAACTTCTTAGTATAGCCTACCCAATTGAAGATATCGAATGTACAGTATGTTGTTTAAATATTGTATTGAAGTAACCAAACCAGTGCCGTGCACTGGT
>Ga0123355_10005498_pt1 | contig 18574 bp, 14 predicted proteins | sample TergutEmb28metaG_3_FD_89872 | JGI IMG/M metagenome (GOLD analysis project Ga0123355, IMG submission 89872) | Embiratermes neotenicus P1 segment gut microbial communities from Petit-Saut dam, French Guiana - Emb289 P1 | ecosystem: Host-associated > Arthropoda: Insects > Digestive system > Gut ... | reverse complement strand
TGTAGTCAGCGGTATGGGTAATGCGAAAAAAGTGCTTGAAGGGATTAAGTCCGGAAAGTCCGACTATCACTTCATTGAATTTATGGGATGCCCAGGCGGCTGTATAACGGGTGGCGGCCAGCCAATCGTGGATGCTCAAACGACGGAAGAGGTTGATGTATGGAAGCTGCGCGCCGACGCGATATATAAAGGCGACGAAACGGCTAAAATCCGCAGATCACATGAAAATGCCTTCGTTAAGAAAGTATATGAGGAAATCGGTGAGCCAGGCGGCCATAACGCGCACGAGCTGTTCCATACGGAATACAAGGCGAAAGAATTGTACCCGGTAAAATAAATACAACAGATGTAGGGGCGGCAAATTGCCGCCTCTACCGCATACAAGGAGTTTATAATGCCTTTCTACGATTTACGCTGCAATACCTGCACTAAAGAACATAACATTTCCGCTTCCATCCGCGAAAAAACGGAAAAACAAGTTCCCTGCCCTACATGCGGCTCCCTTGATTTGGAAACAATTTTCCTACGGCCGCCAGCACAGGGCAAAGCGAGGCTATCTAGCCCTCGTACCCAATGCGCCAACGCACCTACATGTGGATCTGTGTGCAGGCATGCTGGGTGATTATATGAAATTTACAACCATTTTTTTTGACAGGGACGATACGTTGGTTTATAACTGTCCGGATAAAGCGGCATGGCGCGACGCAGCCATCTCTGACTGGTCATGCAAGCCGTTTATATTTTCGTATGAAAAAATGTATGAAACTATGAAGTTAGCTGGTAAAGGGTACACACCGTGGTACAAGGACGTGCAAACTGAGCGTGAGTTCTTTTTACGTTATTACAAGTATTTGTTGATAAATGAAGGCGTTAAGGGTGAGGTTGATATCCGCGCGGAAATTTTATTAAACGAATTATGGTGCAACAATGAATTATTACTATTCCCAGAAACCATTGAGGTGTTAGGCCATTTTAAGCAAAAAGGCTATAAAATTGGAGTCATCAGCAACACTTCCCCGTCTTTGAAAATTACGTTACAACAGGCAGGTATTGCCGATTATTTTACGTCATTTACTGCGTCTTCACTTGCCGGGGCAAGTAAGCCAAGCCCTATCATTTACAATGCCGCCCTTGAGGCACAGGGTGTTACGGCCGAAGAGTGTATTTTTGTGGATGATAAGGACTATTGCGTACAAGGTGCCCGTGACATAGGTATGACGGCGTTTAACATCAACCGCGGCGTTGAGATATCCGACAATGAATGGGTTATCCGTGATTTAAAAGACTTAATTAGACATGAAAGAATTATGCAAAATGATTAGTTGCGACAACATTACAATACGTGCCGTCAACACGGACGATATTGATACAATCTACGGATGGAACAACCAAAGCGAAAGAGGCAACTTTCAGGAGTTTAACTTTACCTCAAAGGATAGCTTAAAAAAACAGTTGCAAAATGGTGAACTGTTTTCCGAAAATTTTCAAATGCTGATGATTGAAAGCCCGGTAGGCTCGCCCGCAGGGCTTGTTTATCTGTCTTTCGTTAGAGCGGGAATGGTGCGCCTTGGCATCGTTATCTCGTCCACTTCACGTAGCTCCGGCATTGGCAAGGCGGTTACGCTTAAAATTACGGAATATATCTTTGATAACTTCCCCGTTGTGCGCATAGAGGCGGACACCGATATAGACAATATTGCCGCACAAAAAGTGCTGATACAATCCGGCTTTACGCAGGAAGGTGTACTTAAAAAATACAGATTCCACCACGGCCGGTATCGTGATTTTATCTTGTTCAGCAAGATTCGTGACTTATAGCTGCTCTATTTAATTACTTTTTACAACTGATGCCATGCCGCTTGTACCAACACTTACTGTCAAATACTTTACACGTCTATCTTAAACATTTCCGCCGTATATAGACCGTCGCAGAACACTTTTGACATATTGGCAGCGCGTATGTCACGCAGTTTATCCGTTCCGATATTAAATATAATGGAAATGTCCTTCCATTCGTTACGCTTAGTTTTTTTTACACCTAAAACACCGTTTTTCATTGTTATTTCGATAAAATCAAGCAAATTATCATCAATAGTATAAGTAATTTCGTGGCTTGGTACGGCAGATATGTTGTATGTACCTGGCACATCTACGTCCAGTTTCTCAATCGCATCGCTTAGTAAATATTTTCTTTCAACAATATTTCCACTTCCTATTATCTTTCTGTTAAACATTCTACTTCCTTCGAAAAATATTTATTTTTCCAAAACCAATTTACCTTATTTCTATCCCAAAAATTCTTTGCCCACGCGTGCCTACAACCAACATATTGCCGAACACTGCCGGAGACGCCTCCACGTTTGAGCCAAGGTTTATACGGTATACTTCTTCGCCCGTTGTGCCGCGCAGCATGAACATACGGCCGTTTGAGTCGGAAACGATAATATACGATGTACCGTCTTCAGTATAAACCGCCACGGGTGAACTCCATCCAAAACCTGTCTTTGCAAACTCCCACACAATGTCCCCTGTTTGCTTGCAAAAGGCGATAACCGTACCGCTACTTGCGCGCCCTAATGTCCTAGCCACGGAATGTATGACCAAGTGCGAGATATCATACTTACCTACCACCGGCGTCGCCGTAACGCCGCCATTTACTGCTGTGTTGTAAGCGCATCGAATTTCTTGCTGCCACAAAACCTCACCGGTTGCGGCATCAAGTTTACGAATATAAGCATTTGCGGCGCGGTGCCTTAAATCTACCTGCGTAGCGGTAAATATAACCAAACGGTCATTTTCCTCCTCCCATTCAAGCACTAAGGAAGAGTCCGTATCGTCCAACGCGTCAAATATCCATACAGGCTCAAGCGTGTGCAGGTCTAAGCATTGTATCCACCCAGCGTTATCCGCAAAAAATAGGAAACGGCCGAACGCCGCGGGGGAGTTTTCCGTCCCAAGCCGCCTGCTGCCGGTATGCCTGTACCAAGACACGGTCGGCGATACGGATATCGTTCCAGCAGCCCTATCAAACGCAGTATGAAGATGCATACTGTAAATCATGCCGTTTTCACCCGCTACGATCATCCTATCATTATGCACATCGATCAAAGGATTTGCGTCAAACGCTCCCCACGACCGGGGTGCAAAGTAATCCCTCCCGTTTAAGAAATACAGTTCCGTACCGTCGATTAAAGAAAAGATAAAAAATCCGAACCGGTTTGTGCTTACCATATCACCCTGCCCAATGTATAAAAGCGGATAACCCCTTGGATCAACTGTTACGGCACCTTTTATAACGTCCCCGAAGTTTATCCGCGGCCTAGTTTCTATACCGGTAAACAATTCGAAAAAGTAAACGAACCCGTCCATCGCTCCTTGTATAACCTCGACAAGACCATCACGATTACGCATATGAGGATGTATGTTCATTATGTTCTGCATTTCGTAGTCCCACATCACGATAGCAGGCTGCCCCGTCCAGCCAATACCAGTCCACCGCCCGCGCGAGCCGACCCTTATCTCATAACGTATCTCCAACCGTTCCTCTACAATATTAACACGCCCCCATGCGGCATTGTTACGGAAATTGTTGCCCCTAAACGTCGGTATGCCGACAACATTGGTATAATTCGACGGCATACCGAAATGAATGGGGTACAATGTCATATAATCGCAAATATGATTTCTAAATGAAAAGCGCGGGAAGGTGCGCGGATCCGTTTCCGGCAATGGGTGCGGGCGGAACAGCTCATAAGGCGTAAGCCGATGTGAAATATAATGAGGTTCGGATGCGTATAACCAGTTTTGTTCGCCTAATGTTCCAAATCCGGCAAATGATAAAAATAGCGCCACTGTTAATACTAAGCATTTTTTCACGTCATTAGCTCCTTTTTAACAGATTCTTACAGCGTTGAACCTGCATACATTTTTGCACATACCGCATTTTGTGCACTTATCATGTAATATTACGTGTTTTTGTCTTGCACTTCCATCCACCGCTTTTGCAGGGCAAATGCGTAAACACGCCGTACACCCCACACACGCATTTTCATTTATTTCGTAACGTACAAGAGCTTTACATGCGCCGGCACGGCATCTTTTATCGTTTATATGTTCCTCAAACTCTTTACGGAAATACTTTATGTTTGTAAGTACGGGGTTTGGCGCTGTCATACCAAGTTGGCACAACGCGCCTTCCTTCAGTTGCGCGCCAAGTTCTTCTAATAACTCAATATCGCCGCCTATGCCGTCGCCGCTAACTATTCTTTCTAAAACCTCAAGCATCCGCTTTGTGCCTATCCTGCAGTGTACACATTTACCGCAACTCTCTTTGCAAGTAAAATCCAAAAAGAAACGCGACATTTCCACCATGCAGGTTTCATCATCCATTACGACCATGCCGCCACTACCCATAATCGCGCCCGTTGAGGCCAACTCCTTATAGTCCACGGCAACATCCAAAAGCCCTTCCGGTATACAGCCGCCAGAAGGCCCTCCAAGTTGCACGGCCTTCAAGTTTTTACCTCCGCGTACGCCACCCGCAAGGTTTACAACATTGCGCAGTTTCTCCCCCATCGGCACCTCCATAAGGCCGCCTCTCGCTATTTTACCGGTAAGGGCAAAAACCTTCGTACCGCCGTTTATTCCATTACCTATGTTTAAGAACGTTTTTGCTCCGTTTTTAAATATATACGGAACATTAGCAAGCGTTTCTACGTTATTGATATTGGACGGCGCATTAAAGAGGCCTTTTTGCGCCGGGAACGGCGGCTTTAACCTTGGCATACCCCGCTCTCCTTCAAGCGATGCGATAAGTGCCGTTTCCTCACCGCACACAAACGCCCCCGCCCCTTCCTTTATGCGTATTGGATAATCGTTAAGAAGCCCCCTTGCTTCTGCCTGTTCTATCGCGATTTTAAGCCGCTTCACGGCAAGAGGGTACTCCGCGCGGACGTAGACGACGCACTCAACCTCCGCATCGGGGTAGCCGATGGCGTATGCGGCGATCAACATGCCTTCTAATAAATTGTGCGGGTCGCCTTCAATAATCGCGCGATCCATAAACGCACCGGGGTCGCCTTCATCGGCATTGCAAATTAGGTATTTCTTATTTCCGTCAGACCTGCGAGCCGCATCCCATTTGAACCACGTAGGAAACCCCGCGCCGCCGCGACCGGTAAGGCCGGATGCCTTAATCGTTTGTATAACGGCATCGGGAGGCATGGATCTTGCAATGGCCAAGGCCTTATACTCACCGTAATCTTCTATCTCTTCCGGGTTGATAATACCGCAATTGTGAAGGGTAATACGTGGGTATTTCGATAAAAACGCGCGATCGTCGTCACTAAATAAATATTTACCGGCAAGATTAGGAAGACCTTGCGCAAACTTAACAATTTCCGCCGCAGCCACCTCGTTTACGCGGCCAAATGAGAACCGCTCATCGCCACGCCAAACCTCTACAACTGGCTCTAAATAACAAAGCCCGACGCAACCAACGCTTTTTACGTCAATTTGGATACCCAAACCTTTTGAAGAATCATGTAAAGCCGTATATACTGTGTTCGCACCTGCCGCAATGCCGCACGAACCGCGGCCAACCGTTATTTGAATAGGTCTATTTACCATAACTACTCCGAATCTTATTTATTATATCAATGGCAGACTTTGGGGTGAGGTTACCATAAACATCCTCGCCTACCATCATTGCCGGCGCAAGGCTGCAACAACCAAGGCATGCGACGTCGGTAAGCGTAAACACCCCGTCCTCCGTGGTTCCGCCGTCGGCTACGTCTAAGTAATTGCGAAGCGCAATAGCAATCTCCCCAGAGCCGTTTACGTGGCACGCCGTACCTTGGCAAAGCAAAATATGAAATTTGCCGACAGGTGTAAGACGAAACTGGGCATAAAAAGTCGCCACGCCGTATACTTTTGCACGCGGGATGCCTAACTTATCGGAAATATAGATAAGAAGCTCTTTTGATAAATACCCGTGAAGCTCCTGCGATTTTTGCAAAACTGGGATAAGTGCCGCATGTTCGCCGCCCGCCGGCACGTCCGCTAAAAACGGTTCGATGTTTGTATAATCCAAAAGTTTTACCTCGGTTTCAAAAATAAAAATTTATATAAAGATTTTAACATAAAACTGGACAAATTGCAATCTTTTGGTTATAATATAAAGTGTGATTCATCTGCTGAAATATTAAACATAAAAAGAACCATAAAATAAACTACTAACCTTTTGGGGGAAATTTTGATGAAGAAAAAAAGTCCGTTGTTCAAGTTCGCAGTAATCTTACTGGCAATTCTGATTCCCGCCGGCGTTATTATCGGCGTGGGTTACCATATGTTAAACAATGCACTAAGGTCAAACCTCACTGATGACCAAATTGCTGCCCGAAACGCTATGTTTGAATTAATCCGTAATTTGCCGGATCACCGCCTTACTATTGCTGATACAGATGATATAGAGAATTTGAATTTACCAACGCTTACGAATGTTATGATTTTAGGTATAGATTTTGACGGGCAAACCCGCCGCGCTGATACAATCATAATTGCCTCTTACGACGCAGAGACAAATGAAATCGCGCTTCTATCCATCCCACGCGATTTAAGGATAACTTGGGACGAACATGTCCGTTATCTTATAGATAATCATACAAACCCTAGGGAACTGCCCAGCCACAGCGTAAGATTTACAAATGGTGATTATAGAGTGAGTATACAAAACAATAACGTAAATGTAAACGCTATTTGGCATTTTTTGGGTCCTGCTTACGGAGTACCTATAACACAAGCGCAAATAGAGCGTATGCTTGGTTTGCCGCGTATACATTATTATATAGTACTGGAAATGGACGGATTTATCGAAATTATAGACGAAGTCGGTGGCGTGTATTTTAATGTACCGAGACGTATGTACCATGTACACGCTCCGGATCAGTTCGGCATATACCTTAACATAGACCTGCACCCGGGCTATCAGTTACTTACCGGCCAGCAGGCGCTTGATTTGGTTCGCTACCGCGGTACGCCGCGCGCGGATTTAGACCGTATCGAAGTACAGCGTGACTTTTTAGAATATGTTATCCCGCAACTTCTCAGCTTGGATAACATCTTCTTAAATCTTTTTTCCTATATCACCGCTGTTTCTAATTATATGGAAACAAATGCCACAATACAAGATATTTGGAATTACGCACGTCAGATTAGAGAACATGATAATGAGTTAACTTTCCGCAGCTACACTTTACCTATCATATTAGCTACCAACGGTGGCCATGTATACGTAAATCCTGGCCCGGCTAATAATTTAATTCAGTCAATTTTCTTCAGCCACACTATAATTGATGAAATGCCCATCGACACATTACCGAACGCTGAAGCTGACGAAAACAACGAGGACAACAACGACGAATAGAAATCTTACGTATGAATATTACAGCTCCCCGGAAAATATACTATATTGTCGTACTTTTTAAATACGCACAAAATATTTTCCGGGAGTATGTATGGATCACAAAAACCTAAATTTAAGGATACTGAATGAGTTTGCCCTGCCAGCCGCCTTTGCTAATACGGCACGTCGCGACAAATGGGGCATAGCGTGCGAGCATAACGGCACGCGGATAATAATACAAAAGCCGCGCGGCGGTAAAGATAACCTTATTTTTGCACATTACGTTAAGGAAAACCTCATAGAAAACGGCTTTGAAGATATAGACAGGTACTACATTGCCGCAAGCGGTTTACCGTATTGCGAAATAGCTGGTGATGTATACACGGTTGCACATGCACCGTACATAGGCAAATATACCGAAACAGATTTTGCCAATATAGACGCAGTATCGGAAGTAGCCGCAAAAATTGGCCAATTACATAACTTGGTTTTGAAACCTCAATTCTTCGCTGACTTTACCGCTCACTTCCCGCACCGCAAGGATTATGATAACTTCACTGGCCGTGACGGTTTGGCGAAGCAGCTGAAAACAATGCAGGGTTATAAAAAGATCGTTAAACGGCAATCCAGGTTATCAGATTTTGACGTTTTGTTCTTAAAAAACTTTAATGCGTATGATAACGCTGTTAATGAAATCTCCGAAATAATCGATGGCCTTAACGGCAGCAATCTCAGTGGCTTTTGCCATAACATGATAAAAGAAGAGGCAATGCTCAAAAGCGGCGGTATTTTATATGTCACGGGGTTTGATGAATCATCCGCGGATAGTTTTATGTTTGACTTAGCACAAATTATAACTCGTTACATACGTATGAGCGGCCGACTCATCGATGGTGACCTACACGCTATTTTAGACACGTACAACAACAGAAACCCGCTATCCAACCACGATTTACGCTTTTTATACGCCGTTTTACTTTTCCCCGGTAAATTCTATAAAACATGCGTTAAGTATTATTCTAAGAAACGAACGTGGACTCCCGCTTCCTTCACCTCCGCATTTGCTGAAAGTGCGGAGTATGATGAAAGTGTGATCCAAACGATAAAAAAATTTTTTAATAAATATTAATATAAATAAAACAAAAGACAAATCCTATGTACAGTAAAACTAGGGGGTTGAATTGTGAACAGAAACAGCACCAACAGCCCAAATAACAACACAGTCCGATATAGTTCCGGCACGGCAAGGGCAACTGCCGGCGTAGGCAGTGCCAATACGTCAAAAACTACGGCAAGGGGTAGTTCAATAAATACAGGGGATCATAACGGCGAAGCACATATACGCCGTACGCCGCAGCAACCAAAGCGGATGAGGACAAGCCAATCGCTTCTGTTTGCGGTTTTGATTTTTGCGTCCATACTTATATCTATCTGTGTTTTTGCTATCCTTTTTATAGACTGGTCGGACGACATACACGCAAGATTACAAGCGCAAAGCGGAGACCCCGCAACCACACACCAGGTCGGCGTAACAGACGGTACTATTGATTTATACGGCGTACGCCGAGCTGTGGAATTTACGGCACTTGTCCATAACGTCAACCATGGTACAAACGAAATTACTTTATGGCACGTTGACACGGGTAACACGCATTATGTTACCTGGACGGGCGCAACTGACATGCGTGACAGGGAAAATAGAGCCATATCATCTGGACAGTTCCGCCAGGGCGATATCGTAACCGTACGGCATTTTGAAGATGATAACATCCTTACCTTTATCCGCCACAACCCATCGGCGCGCTTTCACCAAAGGGTTACAGGGTTACGAATCGTGCCGCCAACCGGTGACGCACTTGGACGTATACACCACGGTAATATGTCATATGTCTTCGGGTCGGAGCTTATTGCCGTCTACCAAGGTCGCCCGTTCGATATCCTCACCCTTAACCCAACGGATATCGTAACTATACGCGTATACCGCCACGTACTGCTTTTTCTGGAATTAAACGCGGGCAGCGGTACCCTAAGTGTACCCTTTAACAGCGATATCCTGGGTGGTATGATAACGATTGACGGTTCGCGCCAACGATTTGAAAATAATATGACGTTCAGCCTACCCGAGGGCGTACACCGCATCACTATCACAGGCAGTAACATTGAGGAGTATTCACGCAATATCGTCATAACCAAGGGCCAAACCACAACTTTCGATACAGGCAACGTGGTTTTCAGTGAAGGTGCGATACGTTTTTCAATTAATACTAATTCAAACGTTAACTTATTTGTAAACAACCAACTGCGAAACATTAATGATATCCTACAGGCACGCTACGGCCAATATCAAATTCGAGTTGAAGCGCAGGGATACCAGCCATTTTCTATGATGATTACGCTTGACCAACCTTGGCTGGATCTTGATATTAACCTTACGCGGCAACAACAAGCAGCCACTTATACCACCCCCGTTCTTTTCCTAACAAACCGCCCGGGCGTATCAGTAACCGTTGCGGGGGTGCATGTTGGATTTACAAGCACTTGGCCAAACGCAAACGGCGTGTTTGAACTAACAGCAAATATACCAATCGGCACGCATCAAGCGCTTTTCAGTTTAAGCGGATATGGAAACTATACACGGTGGGTTACCGCAATACAAGGCTTTACAACCCAGGTAACCGCAACATTATTCCCAAATTAAATATGCTCAAGGAGATATGATATGAATATTTTTTCACAGAAACGCCCGAAATATGGAGAGGATCCAAACTTCTCACCCAATACAATTATCGGCGATGGGATATCGTTTCGCGGTATGATTAAGGGCGCAAACTCAGTAATGGTTAGCGGGCTTGTGTTTGGCGACATTAATGTAGACGGCGAGGTCATCGTTACCGAAACTGGTTACGTAAAAGGCGATATCGTTAGCACATTCGCCGTCGTTGCAGGTATTGTGGAAGGGAATATTACGCTTACATCCTACGCCAGCCTTAAATCCACTGCCAGCGTAACTGGTGACATTACCTCTACTGCACTTAATATTGAAGATGGGGCAATTTTTACCGGCGTTAGCAAGATGATCGTCAAATCAAGTTCACGCGATAAAAAATTACGCCGTATAAACGAGGCCGCAGCGGCGATGGAAGCGTGGGCGCCGCAACCTGCGGTTGAATTAGGTGATAATTTAATCTTAGATGAATCGGATAATTTAACTAACCCAATAGATTTTGAAGAGCAGTTTTACAATACAGACGTTGATATTGAGGACTTAAACGAACTATTAGAGGAACTAGTAGGCGAGGAAACATCTGCGGCGGAAAAAATTATTGAAGATGAGTTAGATGAAATTGAATTTAATATTTGCATAGACTCACCCGTGTCCGATTCTGCCGATGATGAAATAGCGGCTGATTTACACAAAAATGTCGACGAAGCAAATTAAGAAGTGTCCCTTAAATGAAATACACAATACTTTCACTTACGGAGCGGCCGAAGATTAATTCTGCCGCTTTTTCGTATATCCGCATCTGCGTACCGTACAATTTATCAATTTCGACATTTGTAAGTTGTCGGCCGGTTTTAAAGTCCACCAAAATCAAATTCTCCCCTTCCATAAAAATGCAGTCAATAACACCATGAACCATGACTTGTTCATCAACCCAGTGCCATTCTGGGTTTATCTCACCCGCTGATAAATTTATCGTAAAGTTTTGTTCCCGCCAAAGCGCGTCAGCACCACGTATACGCGCAGCCAGCGGGCTTTGCAAATATTTAAATATCCTGCTTATATCAACTGCGTCGGCTTCCACATTGTTTAATATTCCGGTAGATACTAGTTCTTCCAACAATTTACTTATATCCTCATTTGTTTGTGCGTTTTTCGGCAAGCGTTCCAATACTAGATGCATTAAAGTGCCGTGTTGCGCCGCGTTAAACTCACCCGTTGCCGAAGCAAATGCCGATGATACCGGCAATCGCAAGTTATTATAAAATTCCGGTAGCTTCTCACTTTCTGAAGTCTCAGAAGAGTAAAACAAGCGTTTAACCTCTGTAACGCTTAATTTACGAGGGATTTTAACGGTTTTAATAATCTGTTCGCTGATGCTTATATCTTCTACAGATTTTATATCAGTTAAAATTGTTTCATTTCTATTATCACGGACCCCATTTGCAACACTTAAAACAAACGCATCATTGTTATAACCGCTTCTAACGGCAGCCTGCATGATAAAATCCATAAATGACGTATTTGCTTTAAGCATGTTATACGGTATTTTATGATCTTCGCAATTTTCTACTATACCTATAAATTCCTCGATAGTTTTTTTTGCATAACCCAACATTATCAATTTTTCACGCGCACGGGTCATGGCTACGTACAGCACGCGCAACTCTTCCGATACGGCATCTTCGCGAAGCTTTTCGGAAATTGCCAAGCGTTTGGGTGTGTCGCTGTATACGCGCATACCAAGATCGGTAGCGATCGTGCCTACGCCAAGCCCATTGTGAAAAAGAACTTTATTGTACGAATCACGCATATTAAATTTACGGCCCAAACCACAGAGCAGAACTATCGGGAACTCCAATCCTTTAGATTTGTGGATACTCATAATGCGTACGGCATTTCCTATATCGTTGTTCGCCCCCATATTGTAATCTTTTTTACTCTCTATAACTTTATCTATAAATTTCATGAAATGAAAAAGACCGCGCATACGCGTATTTTCAAAATTTTCCGCCAACTCAGGAAGCGCATTTAAATTCTCCATTACCGTACGGTATTTTGGTGAGTTATGCTCCACTTTAATCATTTGCACAACGGCAGTAGTAACCGCACTAATACCTTCCATTACAGATATTCGCCTAAGATTATGCAATTTATCTAAAAATATAGCTAATTTATTTTTTATAACGCCGTTTATGCCATTTTGGCTATAAGCCATAATTACGTCATAAAGCTGGCCTTCGTTGAAGCGCCGCACCTCCAATAAATCAGAAGCACTTAACATTATCTCTGCGTACCTTGAATGTAACACGGATGCGAGCGGTATATCCTGCCGCGGATTATCTATTATACGTAAAAAAGATATGGCGACGAGAACCTCCGGCGCATCGAAATAGCCATATGAATTATCGGAAATTACGGAGACACCATTTTTTTGCATTGCACGCACAAAAACATCCGCCGATGATTTTGGCGATCGTAAAAGTAAGGCAATGTCGCGCGGCTCGGCGGGGCGTGCTGTGCCGTCTTTTTCCGTAACCATAAAACCTTCATCTAACAGCGTTTTTACACGCTCCGCAGCAACGGCAGCCTCTGTTTCCGTTTTAGATATTGAATCCGTAAAATCATTTAATGGGTCGCTTTCATCAATACTGTCTCCATTTTCGCTTTGGCTTATTAAAATTATTTCTGTTCTGTGTTCATCCCTATCTTCATTGTCGCCGCCGTATACGGTTGCGCCAAAATACAATTGTTCGTCTGCATTATAGTCCGTTCCACCAAATGTTTTTGTTAAAATCTGTGAACATAATGCGTTTACCGCATCTAAAACAATTTTACGGCTTCTAAAGTTTTTAGAAAGTGTTATTAGGTGTTTGTCTGAATATATTTCATCCTCTAACTTTTCATACGATTCATACTTATCGTTAAAAATTTCTGGATTTGCAAGGCGGAAACGATAAATGCTTTGTTTTACATCGCCAACCATAAATGTATTACTATTTTGCTTTTTTTCCGTAACATAAGAAAGTATAAGCTCCTGCACCGAATTTGTGTCTTGATATTCGTCAATAATGATGTGTTTATATTTGTCGGCAAGCTCACTGGCTGCGACGCCACCATCGGCCGTAAGTGTTGCAATACATTCATGCTCCAAATCGCTGAAATCAAGCAGGTTACCCTCCCTCTTGGCAGAGATAAAGCGGCGCGACAACTCCATTGCTAGGCCGCACAGGCCTTTAACGCAACGATTCGCCTTGCGTAAATCTGATATTGTTTCAGCATTATCCTTAATATAAAATTTGTCACGTAATTTTTTAATCGGCTTCTTTATGAAATTATCACGATTTGTACGGATTTTTTCTTTAAGTGATGTAGCGGATTCGTTATCGCCGTCGCTAAGGCATTTAACTTTAGCCGACGAAAGCGTTGCAAACTCGAAATTTAAGGCGTGAAACAACGCATCCCACCCGTTATTGACTGTATTAACGCAGTTATTTATATTTTCGTAATCTTTTCGGATTGTATCAACGTATTTTTCATGCAATAAAAATGAACCGGCCATCTCTAAATTTGTCTTTGATGCAGCCAATGCGTTTGTTAATATGTTTATAACCTCAGACATAAAAAATGCGTACCAGCCGCTTGTTTCAAACATTTCGCTATCGTCAACCGCGGCGTTCTTTAACCATGCCTCTGGGTGTGCTTCGCCGCGGGCAAAATCGTGCAAGCGTATTACCGAATCGCCAAGCATCTGATCCGTTATCGCGCCCGAGTAAATCTCTAGGAGGTCAATAAAAAGAGCGTTACCATTCTCACCAAGCACACGACGGTTCAATTCGGTATCGTTCGTGTACATATCTTCCAAAAGCCCGTCCATTATATCGCGCTTCAAAATCTCCGCCTCTGCCGCGTCTGCAACCTTAAAGAACGGGTCTATGTCCGTTAAATAAAAATATTTACGAATTACGGACAAACAAAACGAATGAAATGTCGTGATGGAGGCATTGTTTAATTGGAGTATTTGACTTTTTAAGTGAGCAGATGATGTATCAATAGCTTTGGTAAGCGATGAACGTATGCGCGCACGCATCTCTGCCGCCGCCGCCTCGGTAAAAGTGACGATTAGTAGTTCAGAAATATTTGTTAAGTTTTTTTCATCCGAAATAATAGAAATAACCCGTTCGGTGAGTACAGCGGTTTTGCCGCTTCCAGCGGCCGCCGCTACCAACAGGTCAGTGTTTCGCGTTTTTATCGCAAGGTTTTGTTCATATGTATACATTACGGCCTATTCTCAAAATCGCTGTACCGCCGGATACGGCCAAGGATATATTCCGCGTCATCGCCTTCCGCTACGGTTGGGCGGAAATCGTTCCTATGGCGTACCGATGACATAAATGCCGGTATGATGTTTGTTTTATTTATCTCTTGGAGGACTCCGTCAATAAATGTGAATGTTTGTTGGAATATCATCGTGTGCATGTCGTACGATTCTTCAAAACCAGCGTTGCCGCCAAAAGAAAAATCAGCCAACGAATACACTATATTCCAACCTTCATATGTATCTATACCCTGAAGCACGTGAGGGTGCGCACCAAGTACGAGATGCGCGCCCTGGCGGATAGTGTGCCGACCTATATATACCTGGTATTGCGTGGGCCAATTATCCCTTTCTATACCCCAATGGAAATAAGCTATAATAAGCTGTGCACCACGAGCTTCCAAATCGCGGATGGCGGCGGTTATGCGGTTTTGGTTCCATACCGAATCGTTCCAAATACTGAATCCAAATAAGCCAACATAAATACCGTTAATTTCCATGACAGTGTTATGCTCGTTTCCGAAGTATGCCACGCCGTGATCGGTTAAGGCTTGTCGCGTATCGTTCATGCCACGTTCAAAAAAGTCTATGGTATGGTTATTAGCAAGCGAAACAACGTCGATATTGCCGTATACAAGGATTTGGGCGAAACTCATCGGCCCGCGGAAGATGAACCGTTTATCCATGTGTGGGTATGTAATGTCCGTCAGTGCTCCTTCGAGATTAACGATGGATAGGTCACTCTCGTAGAAAATCTGCGCCACATTACTAAGGAACCACTCCGCGCCGTTTTCATCATACTCACGCATGAAGGCGTGGTATCCAGCCCAACGGCGGTCACCCCCCAAGGTCGTATCGCCGGCGGCGGAGATTGTAATGGTAACAACCTCCGGCCGGGATGCGTAATTTAATTTGTATATATGTTCATCGTACATGCAATCAATCGCAGTATTTTCATATGCATCTAAAATATCACCTTGCGCATACAGCGTTTCGGGTTCATAAGAAATTAAATGCTCCCATGCAAAATAAGCCAGCAAGACTGCCGTAAATCCAAAGGCGGCACCGAAAATTAAGCAACGTAACAACCTATACCTAAACATTTATATGGCTCCTTATACGTAACCGCAATTAAAATTGTATTTAGTTCGCTTAAGCTTAGTACGCATTTAATTGTGGACTGGTATTATTGTTTGGAGGCGATTTCTTTTTTGAGCATAAAGGTAATGCACAACACAACGGCAGAGATTATGGCACTAATGATATAGACCATATGGAAATTGCCGTTGGCGTCGTAGATGGCGTTGCCGATTGGCGGTAAGATAAAGCCAGCTATACCCCAGGCAAGATAAACGATACCGTAGTTTAATCCATAGTTTTTAAGGCCGAACTGATCCGCAGTAAGAGCCGGGAAGATAGCCAAAACTGCACCGAAACAAAAGCCGGCGCCGATGATACCTATTATCAAGAGTGTTTGGGTACTGTAAAATTGGAAGAGAACCATGTTTACTGTTTGGAGCGCGAAAATCAGCATAAGCGTATTTGTACGCCCTATTCTATCGGACAGCATGCCGCCGATTATACGCCCGATAAAATTCATCGCCGCCATAAAGGCAACCAAGAATGCTACGGTTTCGCCGCTTATTCCGGTAATCTGCTCCCTTGCGATATCACCAAGCGCGCCTAAAATCATAAGCCCGGTGGTCGCGCCAAGCATAAAGATAACAAACATTATTACAAATCTTCTTGTCTTAATCATTTCACCCCACGTGAAGTCACGTACAGGTGCGGATTTTGAGGTCTTTGCTTTCATTTTTTTAGGTTCGGAAGGTACGTATCCAACTGGCGGGTTTTTTATGAATTGTGCTAAGCTTATGGATATAACCATCATAGCCGTACCTAATGCGATAAATGTGTGCTCTACATTGTTGCTTGCACCAAAGATGAATGGGTATTCTGCTGCCAAAAGCCAATTTACAACCGGCGCGAAAACAACTGCGGCAAGGCCGAACCCGCCGATTACGAAACCACTGACCATCCCCTTCTTACTGGGGTGAAACCACTTTAAAGCTGCCGGCGTTGCAGACGAGTAGCCAAGACCAAGACCGCCGCCGGTAAGGAAACCAAATGTGAATATCATGCCTACGGAATTGTCCCCCACAACGCCGGATAGTATCAGCCCCAATCCGCCTAAAAACCCGCCGGCTGTAACAACCCATCTTGGGCCGATCTTATCCTGTACGCGCCCACCGATAATTACGGTAATTGAGAAAACGATAATAGCGACGGTATACGGCAATCCAGCTTCGCTCGCCGTCCATCCCCAGCCACCGTATTCAATAGCAGGTACAATCATCCCGCGGATTATCGTCCACACATACAAAACACCAATTGAAACCTTGTACAACGTTGCCGCTACTAATACTGTAGCGGCCTTTTTAACATTTGAATCCATTTTTTTCTCCTTAGTTTATAATTTTTTAGCTCTTGTAAATAAAGAAATTAGGCATATATCCGCCCCGTCAAACGAGAATACCCAAAACCCAGCCTTCATCCAGCTAAACGCCTATAACCTTAGCGTTAAACTCCGTATACTTCCCCATCCAATTATCCATTCATTCATTGAACATCGTAAATATCACAACCTCCGGACGGGCGAAAATCCTAGGTATATTAAAATACCTGCCGATACCGGTAGATGTAAACACAGGCACACCGCATGCCGATTCGGCGAACCCACGCGAAAAACGCGTCCCATAATCGGATATACTTCCTCGCAACAGATACAGAGGAAAGCCGAAAAACGTAATCTGCCCGCTATGGGTATGCCCTGTGAAAATAAGGTCTATACCTTCTGTCGGTTGCCGCATGGTTATATCTGGATTGTGTGTAAGGAGCAGGATAAAGTCACCTACATTTGCGCCTCGTACGGCTTCCGCTATGTTTGGGACTCCGCGCCACAAATCCCTAATGCCGGCGAGATAGAAGCCGTCCCTAACGCGTACTCCGCTATTATCAAGCGGTATTATACCCAATCGTTCCATCTCGGCAAATAGTTGCCGGTAATGGTCGTGGTTGCCATCAACGCCGAAAATGCCGTCTGTCGTGCGTGTTTGCGCTAGCTGGCTAAGTGTTCCGCGGTAATGGTCGTCACGCATTAGAAAATCGCCTCCCAGAAGAAGCATGTTGATATATCGCCTGTTCAGCTCTTCAACAACTACACGCATTTCTTCATTCGTAATTAGATGAAAATCTGTCACAAACGCGATGCGGTAACCATTTAGATCTGCCGGCCAATTTGGCGAACGGAATGAAACCTCGACATAGCGGACTATGCGGTCCAGTGTAATGGCGTGAACGATGTGAATTGCAGAAATTAGCGTACACACAAGCCCAATAACTATGAACGCCCTTGCCGGCCTGCTCCGTTTGCGCCGCCTTAATCGTATGACGGCTAAGATGACGGTACATCCAAGCATTACGGTAAGGACAATCAGAAACTCTAATATACCGAAACCAATAATCCAGTGGGCAATCTCTGAAACCAAAGCTCTCATTATTTATAGATTGGACCGTAAAACTCGCACGCCTTATAATCCGCCGATTCCGTATTTTGCGTACCAAATCCCGCCCATGAATGCGGACGGAAGATTTTGTCCGCCGGCACATTATGCATCGCGACCGGTATGCGAAGCATGGACGCAAGCGTGATAAGGCGCGCACCGACGTGGCCGTACGCCGTAACGCCGTGGTTTGCGCCCCAGTTTGCCATTACGGAGTATACGTCGTTGAACACATTTGTGAAGGCGCAAATGCCCTTACGAACGGTGTTCGGCACAAACCATGTCGTTGGCCAGGTTTTATCCGTCCTCTGGTCTAAGATTTTGTGTTGGCTATCATCTATGTCAACGGTGTACCCTTCCGCGATTTGTAAGGTTGGGCCAACGCCGTCTACATAATTTACGCGGATAAGGGTTACGGGCATTTCTGTCGTACAGCGGTAATTACTTGAGAACCCGCCGCCGCGGAAGTATTCATAGTTTGCGCGGCACCAGTCTGTGGATTCAAGGCACGCGCTGATATCTTCGGCTTCATTTCCCAGAAGGGCTTCATACAGCCTTCGCCATTGCCA
>Ga0123355_10005497_pt1 | contig 18575 bp, 17 predicted proteins | sample TergutEmb28metaG_3_FD_89872 | JGI IMG/M metagenome (GOLD analysis project Ga0123355, IMG submission 89872) | Embiratermes neotenicus P1 segment gut microbial communities from Petit-Saut dam, French Guiana - Emb289 P1 | ecosystem: Host-associated > Arthropoda: Insects > Digestive system > Gut ... | reverse complement strand
TTGTTGTCCGGTGTCGGGTCAGCTTCTTAACAACCTCCCGCGCCACCAAGCAGATGGATATTGTATCATATCCTTTTTGCTTTGACAACCCCTAAATAACTTTTTTATTTCGCTTTTGGTTCGTCACTGCTTCGCTTTCACTTCCAGCCTTTTTCTCACGCTTTTTACCGCGTTTCTTGCCGGCCAGTGAAACGAATGCCATTATAGTAGCGCTTCTTGGGTGTGTCAAGGGGAATAAACGTTTTTTTTCAAAAATATCCCTGCCATTTTATCCCTGTGATTATGTGGGCATAAAAAATCATTTTTTATTCTATTGATTTGTGTAGTTGCAGTAACATCGGAAAAGGCATAGCCATTGGATATATAGTATTTCTGCGGAGTGTTGATCGTTGATACCGGCTAGTTTGCGCGCCCTTGTCCACTGCTTTTTTGAAAATAAGTGCATAAGGCCAGTACCGTTATTTTTTGTTGCATTGGTTATGAAGTTCTGGTAACGCCGCCACTGGGGGTGTGGGATGTCGTGTGGAGCTTTCATCTTTATATGAAGCAACACTACATCTACGCCAGGCATTGGGTGAAAATCCTCACGGGCAAAGTGATAAATTACGCGCATGTCAAACTGCGGTTTTAGAAATAGAGAGCGTGCGTTTTCTCGCGGGATGCCCATAAAGCGCTTGGCTGCGCCTTTTTCTACTACCAGCCAAGCTTCCGAAGGCGGGTTGTTAGCACTGGTTAGCTTCATTATTATGCTGGTTGTGTGGCTAAAAGGGATGTTTGCGAACACCTTGTACTGGCCGCCGGCAGGGAGGTTCCATTTTAAGAAATCTTGATTATAGAGTTTTAGATTGTTTATTGCTTCATATTTATATAGTAGTTTGTCGTAAAGGGCTTTATCAATTTCTATTGCGGATACTTTTTTGCTGGCTTGAGTGAGCGCACTGGTTATATGGCCTTTGCCCGGGCCTATTTCTACGATATGGTCGCTTGTGGTGATGCTGGTTTTGCGAATTATACGCCATATTGTTTTTGCGCTGGTTAGGAAATTTTGCGATACCCACATAGGTGGGGAGTTTTTTTTGGCCATAAAAAATACACCTCATTAATGCTAATCTCAGAAAATCACGACGACAACCGAGTGGAAAATCGGCGGCTTTAAGCCGTTTTTCGCGATGTGTTGTCGACGATGATTTTCGAGATTAGTATAAATTCGAATTGTTCGGCGTTTTGTGTTGTCTTAAGACTCTTAGACAACGCAAAGCCACCTTCCTCGCGAACATAAAAAGGCGTGCTTAACCAAGGGCTTAGTTTGCCGTTAGTGTGAGCACACCTTATTTGCTGTTGCGAATCCGAATTATACGTATCATAGGTGTATATTTGCCTCCATTTGTTGTATAGCACCCGCGATGTTGTGCATGGGTGAATGGTGTAATTTTAGCAAAGAGTTAGGTATTTGTAAAATGCAGCTATTAAGAAGATTTGTACAGTGTATGTGTGGGAATTATAGGCTGGCAGTTTTGATGATTGGGCCAAAAGCGATCACAAATCACTGATCACTTAAACTGCTGATATGAGCACGCTTCTTAAAATCGAAACTTCCTATCGTTGCCCAGTTTGGCTCTATCGCCTTTGATGTTCTTAGTTCATATGCATCATCGTTTTCAGAAAACAGTACTGTTGCAGAATCAATGGGAAACAATCTCTTAGTTGACTCTTGCACAAGATTATATGTCATGATATTTTCGTTCTTTTCCCAACGATATTGATTACCAATACATACACACTCGCGTTTGGTTTTGTAAAAGACAACCGGCAAAGGTTCACTTATGTGTAAAATGAACTTGATAAAGTCGTCAAAACTTTTTGCCTTGTAAATATATGTGGGCATAATGTTATTTTTATAATCGTCGATGTTTCCACTTTCAACAGCCGTATCTTTTACAGAGTCATACCTCTGCATCATCATATCAATAAAATAATACCACTCACCATTTTTGATATAGTTCGTAATATGACCATTTCCGTCTGCTTCGCAAATTCCAAAGCAACCTATCTCATCATATCTATTATGTAGCATATATACGAGCCAGTTGCTGTTTGCAGCATAACAACCTTCGTTGGTCCTCACCGCATCGAAACCATTTTTATGGAAAGCCCACAGCGTAGTCGTTTCTTCTTCAAGCACTCTTACATTATCAATAATACCTTTGAATTTGCTCACTTGGAATAGTTGCACCGCTTCGTACAGGTTATTGATTTTTTGCCTTTTAGTATCTGGATCTAACGATAAAAACATTTCTATTTCATCGTTCGTGTATCTTGTATGCCCCAGTATATTTGCGGGAACCTAAGAAACATCCGGATAAACATTAACATCAAAAATTGCGTTATTCCTCAAGTTGACTGTGTCTTTTGTCATCCCTCACTTCTCCTTCGAAGTTACTACAATAACCCCAAAATTCATCAGTAGACATAAACCCGCCTTGCTCTTCCCGTATATCTACAAGCTTCTCGCCAATTTCTAAGGTCACGCCGTTTATAGCCATAAAGTCGATGGCGGTGGCGGTATTGATATTAAACCGGTATGGCACCGTGGTATCCGGCTCCCATGGCGTTGGTGGGATTTTATTATCGCCTGTAATCCAAAGCTCGCAGTATACCGCAGCGTCAAGTTCTAACTCTCCATCCAGTAACTTTGCCCGCAGGTCAACCACCATTGGGTTTCTTATGTTTTGGATCATGTCTACCGCTTCTGCAGTGGCACCTCTGCGCCCAACGCGGTATATTTCGCCAAACAACTCCCGCGCTTTTGCGCTTACGGTGGCAAAGTGTGTTGCCCTGGTAAAGATGTTGTATAGCTCTGCCTTTTCTGCCGGGAAGCACACGCCATAAGAGCGGACAAAGTCTGTCATCAAAGATGGTTTTCTTAAATCAATCTTAGACAGCGCATACAGGATCTTTAACAGAAGGTTAACTATTGGTGCAGTCTCTTGAGAAGTTGTGCCAAACGCTGTGTAGAAATTTTCTTCTACATATTTATTCTTAAACACCTCATGAGCATATATCTGAAAAAACACCGAGGCTATTGCACCCTCGGATGATAGTATTTGACTGCCGTTTTTTATTTTTTCGGGTGTAAAGGCTGTGGATGTGATGTGCGCCATATGCAAGTTGGCGTATGTTGTGCTGAAATCTTCTGCATGGGGTATCGCGGTATGGTATATAAACCTGTTGTTTTTAACGGCATGATATCTCAACTGCCCATCCCGCTGCGAAATTAGGGCGTTTCCGTCGAAGGCGTAGTCCCATAGCTCCCCATCCTTGACTTTGTACCCCGTTAGGTCCTTTGTGATAATTTCCAGACACTCTGCAAAGCCTTCCGAAAAAGCCATATAAAAATCTGTAATAGACGTGCTGGTATGAAACTTGTTGGATATCGAAAGGCTCATATCCATCCCAAGCCAGTGCATCCATACATGAGAAAACTCATGGGCAAAAAGGTTAGTAACGCCAGTAAGGTCAAGGTCATCCCAGTTTGTATAAAAGGCCGCAAAGGCAAGGCCGGGATAGTCTGCTATTTCGCCATCCGTTTCAAGTATAAGGCCCAGTAGCTCTGTATGCTCGTCCCAACCTGTAACAAACACAACTGGTTGGTCGCGTTTTAGATAATGCGATAGACATTGCCCTACTTTTATGAAATGCGAAAGTGAAGATTTATCAATCATTTCTTTAAAGGCAATATGTTTTGGTGATGTGGGGCATAGGACTCTTGCGTGATATAACTGCTTGCCTGTTGAGGTTGCTATAGGTTCGCGTGAGACTGCTTCGGCAATTATATAACTAATAGCGCTACACCTCATTTTCTTTGGATAAAAGCATATCCACAAAGCCTATAAAATACGCATCAAGACTCTGACCTCCGTTTTTGGGGTTACTATGAAGATAATCATACAAATGCGGCGATATTACATGTGAGCCGCCGTCATGTTCTTTAAAATACTTGTGGGCATCGTAGTCATGTATCATCTTTGACAAGATATAAATGCCTAAAGCCTCAACTACATTTTCCTCTATAAACCCGCTCATGGGTTTATACTCGCTGCCTGGGGTTTGGTTCTCGTACGCACATACAACCCATGGCATTGCACCCAGCGTATTTACGGCATCGGATACCGTATCATGGTCATACGGTGGGTGGAACATCTCATGAGTTATGGTGGATAGTATAGTCTCGTCTGGCCAAGTATAGTCGCCTATCATGTTGTAGCCGCAGAGCTTTGCGCCGTATGGCCTGGCAAATGCGCATACCCACATGTTAATGTCTAAATCGTTAAAGGGCATTAGCTTGTTTACTTCGCTGGCTATGTTGAAATTTTCTAGGTAGCGGTTAAGGGTGATGCACCGCTGCTCTAATATGGGCTTTACTGTTTCGTCCCAATACTTAGTAAATCCTATATCTTCGAGTTCCTTTAAGAAAGGGATGATTATATCTTCGAAGGATTTGAAGTGTAGTGTCAAGTCCTTTTGTGATTCGCCTTTGAAGTATGGGGATTGCGCAATGCCATTGCGTATTTCGTCATGACTCCTTAGCATCTGTACTAAGTCCCTTTTATCGTGGTTGGCAAGGGAGGATATTAGTAGGTTAACCAGGGGCCAGAATAAGAGCCTCTCCGGCTTGGCTGCTAATTGCTTTGCCTCAGACTTAATTTCATCGCTCAACAAAGGATAAAATTTGTCGTACTCACCCTTGAGCTCGCTGGCGGACAATTCATCTTCTGTTATCGAGTGAAGAAAGCAAAGGATGTCAAAACTGCGGTGGTAACTGGTCGTGATTTTCATATGCCATACCTGTCGCTGGGTACAAACTTAAAAATGACCGCCGCCGCGATAAACAATATAGCAATCCCCGCAATGCCATAGTGAGACTGGCCTGTAAGTAGCGCAATAACGCCAAAAATAGCCGTGCCAAGCATAGACGCAAAGCGGCTACATACGTTGTAGAAGCCAAAGTATTCGTTGGATTTTTCTTTGGGGATTATCTGGCCAAAGTAAGAGCGGGACAGTGCCTGGATACCACCCTGGGCTGTACCAACCAGCATTGCAAGGGCCCAGAACATAATTGTGAGAGTGCGAAGCTCCCTTGCGGGGTTCATAAATAGGGCAATCATGCACACAACGCAGTATGTGAATATAGCAACATATATCATAAATTTTGCGCCAACCTTTTGCGAAAGCTTGCCATATAAAATCGCGAAAGGCATTGCTACAAACTGTGTCACAAGTAATACCATAAGTAATGTAATTTCACCCAGGCCAATTTCGTCTCCATATGCGACGGCCATACGAATAATAGACCCGACCCCGTCGCTATACAAGAAAAATGCAACCAAGAAGATGAGTATGTGCTTTTGCGTAGCGATTTCTTTGAAGGTTGTCCAGATACGGATGAAACTCTTGCGTACGTACTGTGGCTCTGGCTCGCTTCCGATTTTTTGATGGACATTTTTCATAAACGGCCCCATAAAGGCCAGCCACCACACCACCGCAATAATAAACGCAATACGGTAGGCCAGCATAATGTCCATGTCCACCATGCCCAAGTTGACCAATATCACAAGCGGTACAGCCAAGATAAAAGGCAGCGCCCCGCCAATATACCCAAACGCGAAACCTAGGCTAGAGACCCAGTTCATGCGCTTATTGTCTGTCACGTCTACAAGGAAGGTATCATAGACCTTTGTGTTGCCTGCATACCCAATAGAAGAAATAATAAATATAACCAAAATAACCGGCCACCAACTCTCTGGCACAAATGCGAGCCCAAAGGTCCCCAAAAGCCCCATAACAGCAAAGATGGTAAACAGTATTTTTTTCTTGCCCTTGTAACCAGACAATGTACCGATAATTGGGGCAAGCAAGCCTATAATAACCATGCTAATGGTATTGCTAAAGGCGTAGTACGCATTTGCATCTGCGCTATCTACACCCTGCCCCATTGCTGCCGCCCTAAAGAACAATACAAAGATTACGGTCATAACAATCATTACATAAGACTGGCTGGCCCAGTCGTACAGCACCCAGCTAAACTCCTCGTTGGTAAGACCCTTCTTGAAGGGAATCCACGAGCGTCGTGGTTTTTCCATTGTTTCCATGTTTGTCCCTCCATATCAGCAAATATATTTTGGCGATGCTTCTACGCCCAAATAAATTTGCGGTTTTTGCCGCAGGCAAAAAGATTACATACAGTAAATTTATTTTAGTAATGCCTCGGGCACATTATAACATGGTTATGGCATTACCATGTTAATAACAATCACCATGTCAACATAATAGCAGAGGAAACCAGCAAGCCCGGTTCACCCTCACGCTATCAATCCTTCGGCATATATTGTACTACCTATGTAACCCGGAGGTATATCTTGTTTGACCCACATTTATCTACATTGTTATCGGGCGGGTTGTTCCGCAAGATACTCAACAACGAACCGCTAACTTTGCTGGAGTTTAACCTCTTAGCCGGGATGCTTATGAACAATAACGTCCCGTTCGACACATCGTTTGCGTCCGGCACCAGGAAAAACCCGGCATCGTTGCAGCTTACTATTCATATTAACCCTACGGCTACGCTGGTGCTGGTGGTTGCGCTCGAGCCTGGGTCTTCTGTGTTTTCGCCTAGCCCGTGAAATCAGTGCTTCCTTATAACTATAATTGACCGGCCTATTTCCTGGGAAATTTCTACGGTTTGTACGCTTTCTACTGCGCTGCCATGCTTGTGCAATATTGGCAGCGCTTCTTCTATCTCGGCCGCTGCATCTGGGCCCTTCATCGCCAGGAAAACCCCGCCGGGCTTCACAAGGGGCAACGCATACCCGGCAAGCTTGCCTAAGCGGGCGACTGCGCGGGCCGTGGCTAGGTCGTAGGCTGCACCTTTTTGCTTAACATGGTCCTCTGCGCGGGCGTGTATGCATTCTACGCCTGTAAGGCCCAGCTCCTGCGTGGCCGCACGCAAAAAAAGGACCCGTTTTAGTAGCGAATCCAGTAGGGTAATGCGTAGCGTTGGCCGGGCAATTTTTAAAGGGACTCCTGGGAAGCCCGCGCCTGAGCCTATATCTATACAGTTTGTTATTTTCATATCATCCAACCAAGGCAGGAGCGTATAACTGTCTATGAAGTGCTTTATGGCGAAGTCTTCGCTGTTTGTTATTGCGGTTAGGTTAAAGGGGGCGCTTAGCACTAGCTCTTGGTAGCGGGCTAGGCTTGCTAGTTGGCTTTGGGTTAGGGTATGGCCTGTATTGGCTAGCCAGTTGGTTACTATGTCTTTTCGCATTTTATGCTCCGTTTTATTGCATACTTTTGTGTGGTTTCTATTCTACGCAGTATATTTTCCATAGGCCGTACTGGTCGGGTTCTTTTATCATGTGCAGGTGCAATAGCCGCCTCATGCCGCGATTAGGGTCTTCTACGCATATAGAGCGGGTCATGCAGTTTTTAGACTCGCCAATATATGCCGCCGTTAGTACTTGTGTGTATGATGTACCTGTGCCCAGTACTTCCCTAAGGGCTTCCAAGTCCAGGCTCTGGGCACATATCTTGCTTACAAATGCCCATGCATCGTCTGAGTTTAGCTGTACGGCCTCTAGGAAACGTGCCGCCACGGTGTGGTCGTGCAGATATGGGATGGCAATGCCAAATGCGGGCGCCTGATGGCGCTTGTATGTTAGTGATGGGAATTGCATGTCGATTCCTCCAGTAAGGCCTATATGTGCTATTGCACGGCCCTTCTTTGCTAACCCTTTGATGAGCTTTATAATGCGCTTGGCATCATAATTGCTCACCGTTATGGATTATGTACTGCCTAGTTTCGCGGGTACCCCCACGACCTTCTGGCCCGGATTTTGCGCTTATTAGAAAGAGGAATCTCTCCTAATTATATGCGGCTGTGGGTGATGAGGTGAGGTGCTCACCAGCTTTGAGGTATACCAGCAGTATGCTCAAGTCTGCTGGGGATACACCGGTTATGCGCGAGGCTTGTCCCAGGTTTGCGGGCCTTAGCTTGGAAAGTTTTTGCCGCGCTTCTAATCTTAAGCCGCTAATCTGGTTGTAATCTATGTTTGTGGGCAGTGGTTTTTCTTCCATTTTCCTGAACGCGGCGGCTTGGGTCAACTGCATAGATATATAGCCTTCGTACTTGATTTGGATGTTTACTTGTTCTTTTACCGCTTCTTGCACGTACTCGGGTAGGGCTTGGGTGCATTCTTCACTTATATCGCCGGTACTGGTATCGATATTGGCATCGGTATCGGTAGCTGCGTTTGTAACGCTAAGCGCCGCAAAGTCCCAATAATTTAACTCTGGTCTCTTAATCAAATCCACAATCTTACTGCCGGATGTTAGAGGTGTGCTGCCCTTTTGGGCCAGTATTGGGTTTGCGGTATTGGGCGATATCGTAATCTTGGACAGCCTGCGTATCTCTGCTGTTATGGCGTCTTTTTTTTGTGTAAAAAGCCTAAATCTATCTTCTGATATAAGCCCTGCGGCGTAGCCCAACTCTGTTAGCCGCAGATCTGCATTGTCTTGGCGTAGTAGCAGCCTATATTCTGCCCGTGAGGTCATCATCCTATATGGCTCGTTGGTACCCTTGGTAACCAAGTCATCTATCAACACGCCAATATACCCCTGTGCGCGGTCAATAACCATCTCGCACCCGGCGGCATTAACACCGGCCACCAGCCCCTGGGCGGCAGCTTCCTCATAGCCAGACGATCCGTTAATCTGCCCAGCAAAAAATAGCCCACTAATATGCTTTGCTTCCAGCCTTAAATCCAGCATTGTAGGGTCTATACAGTCGTACTCTATTGCGTAGGCAGGGCGCATAATCTCGCACCGCTCCAGCCCTGGGATACTACGGTATACTTCAACTTGTACATCCTCTGGCAGGGCAGAGCTCATGCCCTGGACATACATCTCCTGTGTGTCCAGGCCCTCTGGCTCTATAAAAACTTGGTGGCGCTCCTTATCGGCAAAGCGTACAATTTTATCTTCTATAGACGGGCAATAACGGGTACCGGTGGCGTCTATCAACCCACTGTACATAGACGAACGATGGATAGAGCCACGAATTATCTCATGTGTAATAGGGTTCGTATAGGTCAGATAACAAGGGACTTGCTCCCGCGCAAGAACACGCGGGTCACTTTCGAAAGAAAAGGGTACCAGCTTGGCATCCCCATGTTGTACCGCCATCTTAGTAAAATCCACACTGCGCCGGTGTACCCTGGCCGGTGTACCAGTTTTAAAGCGCTGTAAGCTAAACCCAAGACGCGCAATTGCATCACTTAGGGCAGTCGCGGCGCGCTGGCCGTTGGGGCCATTGTGGTTAACCGTCTCGCCGTATAAGCACCGGGCGTTGAGATACGTGCCGGTGCATACAACCACCGCATCGGCCTGGATTATCTGCCCAGACTCGGACACTACACCCGTGATTGCGGCTTGGTTGCCTTGGCCGGTAGTAAGGATGTCCACAATTTCTGCTTCCCGCAGCGAGATTAGCGGCTGCTGCTCTAGCACTTGCTTCATATATGTCATGTACTGTTTCTTGTCAGCCTGCGCCCTCAACGAGTATACTGCCGGGCCCTTGCTGGCGTTGAGCATACGGCTTTGGATAAAGTTCGCGTCTATGGCCTTGCCCATCTGGCCGCCCAGTGCGTCTATTTCCCGCACTAGGTGGCCTTTTGCACTGCCGCCTATGCAGGGGTTGCATGGCATCATTGCAAGGCTGTCCAAGTTTAGGGCAAAAAGTGTTACCCGCTGCCCCATCCTGGCTGCGGCCAGGGCTGCTTCGCACCCGGCGTGGCCACCGCCTATTACTATTATATGTTTATTCATAATTCACCCACTGCGCAGTATACAGTATCTATCCCCATTCTCCAAGGAAAGTAACCTCTAGTCTCTAGTATAGCGTATTTTTCTTTAAAAACTCTACAAGCATGTCTATTAGGTGTGAGTGTGCAAAGTTTTTCTTTAGCACGTAGTAAAATGTCCTTTTTGGCAGCGGTGTTTTTAGTTGTAACGGGATTATCATTTTCCTTTCTATAAATGCCCTTGCAGCATATTCAGACACTATAGATATACCCAACCCACTTGCTACAGCATTAATTATACTTTGGGTATTGTCAAAGCACAGGCAGGACTTAATGTTGGCTATGTCAATATTTTGCTCTGTAAAAAAGGACTCATATTGTGCCCTTGTGCCGGAGCCTTTCTCCCTAGAAATAAACCGGTGCTTGTATATCAGCGGCTCTAAGGCATATTTACTAGTGTCTACAAACCCCATGTTGGGCGATGCAATAACAACCATATGCTCTGTCATCAACTCTATAAACTCGCATTTGTTGTTTGCTACTATGCCGCCAGTAAAGCCTATATCTGCTTTTTGCTCTGCTATACCGCGGGACACTTCATGAGTGTCTGCTTGTTTTACTACAAACGTGATACCGGGGTGCATATTAGTAAAGTCTGCAAGTATTTCTGGCAACATATATTGCGCCGGTACAGATGACGCTAAAATATTTATTTCCCCAACATAGTTTCCAGTCAGGTTTTTTATACGCTCCACGGTATTATGTTTTAAGGCAAGTAGCTCCTTTGCATTTTCATAAAAAAGTTTGCCCGCATGGGTTGGGGCTACTTCTTTTGTAGAACGGCTGATTAATGTCGTGGCAAGTTCTTTTTCCAGTGCGGTTATATATGTACTTACAGACGGCTGCGACATAAATATTGCCTCTGCCGCCTTAGAAAAACTTGCGTGCTCTATAACTTGTACATAGGCTTCGAGCTGTTTAAAATCCATATCCTGCACCCCTTTATTAGAGTATCTAATTAATATTATTTTATATATCAATAAATTGTATTGCAAGTGTTTCTGTCCATGTCGTATAGTTTTATATGATATAGCTTCTTACAGGGGGTAAGCATGTTAGACAAATTAAAGATGCCGCTTGCTGGCATATTGTTTGCGGTAGTTTCTATAGTACTGTTTACAATGGGTAACCCATTCAATGTAGGACTTTGTGTTGCTTGTTTTTTGAGGGATATTGCAGGAGCGCTGGGTTTGCACGGTTTTACATCTGGTATGTACGCACGGCCGGAAATTATGGGCTTGGTGCTTGGGGCGATGATTATCTCGTTAATAACAAGGGAGTTTTCTTCAAAGGGTGGCTCTGCGCCAATAACTAGGTTTGTGCTTGGGGCCTGTGTTGTAATAGGTGCACTTATTTTCTTAGGATGCCCAACAGGGATGATGCTAAGGATAGCCGGTGGCGACTTCAACGCTATTGTTGGCCTGTTTGGGTTTGTTGCTGGGATACTTGTGGGTATGTTCTTTCTCAACAAAGGTTTTTCCCTAAAACGTGCGTACAAGATATCAAACTCGGATGGCTTCGCATTGCCTGTCATGAGCGTCCTATTGCTTGTGGCGTTGATATTTTTCCCCACGCTTCTTAATTTCTCGGAGGCGGGGTTTGCATCTTTCCGCGCGCCGCTAATCGTCTCTCTTGCGGCAGGGTTGATAATGGGTGGGGTGGGGTTTATTAGCCGCTTATGCTTTGTAGCCGGGATACGAGACAGTATTTTCTTCAAAAATTTCGCCATGCTTTCGGCCTTTGTGGCTTTTTTGGTTGTATTGGTTATAGGCAATATTATTTTTGGATATTTTAATTTAGGCTTTCAAAATCAACTCATAGCCCATACAGACGGATTGTGGAATTTCTTGGGCATGGCGTTGGTTGGCCTTGGCTCTGTACTGCTTGGCGGGTGCCCCTTTAGGCAGTTGATTATGGCGGGTAGCGGGAATACGGACTCTGTCGCCACTGTCTTTGGCATGGTTTTTGGCGGTATGATAGCTCACAACTTTGCATTGGCCTCCGTACCAGGCCAAATGGGCGCAAATGCCCCTGTCGGGTTTGCAATTGCAGCCGCCATAGTATTGACCATAGCCGTGTACAATACGTTTTTCAACAAACCTACTGATAAAGGAATATAAACATTATTATTGTCAAAGTGAGGGGAAATAAATGATAACAATAGACGCCCGTGGAGTCTCATGCCCAGAGCCACTGATTATGCTAAAAAAGGCTTTGAAAACAGAATCAGCATTGGTCTTGCTTGTAGACAGCAAAAACGCCAATGAAAATTGCAAAAGCTTTGCCACAAAACAAGGATTTACTGTTAACTCTATAATAGACGGCGATACCTTCACATTGCAAATAAACAAAAAAGTATAAAAAAACGCCGCCAAGGCAACGCTGTGAGGTAATATAAATGACAGATTCAAAAACAATACACATTTTATGGACAAACGACAACTTGCTTACATCCCGGCTCATGGTGATGATGTATGCAACCAACAGCATGACTAAAGCCTTGTGGGATAATGTTACCGTAATAGTATGGGGCGCAACTGTAAAATTGGTAGCAGAGAACGAAATGATACAAGAAGAAATAAAACTCGCCCAGCATACCGGCGTGAAGTTTTCTGCCTGTATCAGTTGCGCCCGGCAATTAGGTGTCATAGAAGAATTGGAAGCACTAGGGCTAGAGGTGGTACCATGGGTTGAGCCTTTTACAGAGCTTGTAAACGATGGTAAGCCCATTGTATACATGTGATTACTTCATACGCATTATTTTCCAACACAAAACTCAGAAAATATCCTATCAACTATGTCGTCGCTTACTTCTAGCCCCAATACCTCGCCAAGGGCTGTATATGCCTCCCTTAACCCAATAGCAACCAAGTCCTCTACTGTACCTGCGCGCAGCTCATCCACTGCGCGGCGCACATGGGATATGGCGGCTTGAAGCAGCTCTTTGTGGCGCTCACGTGTAATTATGTCGTCTTGGGCTGAAACGCCGGCTAGTTGCCCTTTCAAAAAACTGCGGTTTACTGTCTCGTACAAGTTTTCTAGTCCATCACGGTTTTGGGCTGATGCGTGGACTATTGGGTATTTTGTATGGTTATTGCATTTATTGCCACTACCAACTTGCCACGTATCCCAACCACTTGCCGGGGGCAAATCGCATTTGTTTAGCACTACTATTACATGCCCGCCATCTTTTGCATTAGCGCTTTCATCTAGCCCGGCCTCAAGCCTGTCCAGGATTTTTAAATCCTCTTCCATTGGTGGCTTGGACCTATCCATTACATATATCACCAGCTCCGCATCTTGTGCGGCTTGGTATGTTTTTGTTACGCCAATACTTTCTATTGGGTCATTGGTTTCGCGTATCCCGGCAGTGTCCATGAGTTGCAACACCACATCACCCAACTGCACACGTTCTGTTAACACGTCCCTGGTGGTACCGGGTATCTCATGCACAATAGCCCTGTCTTCCCCTAGCACTGCGTTTAATAATGTAGACTTCCCAACATTGGGCCGCCCCAAGATAGCGGTTTTTATCCCGTCACGTAGTATCCGCCCTACATCTGCTGTTTTGCACAGGGCCTGCATGTCCGCAAGCCAGTTATCTGCTTCGGTTAAAATTGCACTTCGGTTCATGGCCTCGTCTTCATGCTCTGGATAATCTATAGACAGCTCTATGTTAGCCAGCCACAAAAGCAGCTTGTCTCGTGCGGCGGCGATACGGTTACTAAGTCCACCACCTAGCTGCCTAAGCCCGGCTCGCCTTGCCGCGTTAGAAGAGGCACTTATAAGATCCATAACTGCCTCTGCCTGGGTAAGGTTTATGCGGCCATTTAAAAAAGCACGCTTGGTAAACTCCCCAGGAAGGGCCAAGCGCGCTCCATTACTAAGCGCGGCGTTAAGCACGCCATATAGTGTAGCCATGCCGCCATGGGCATATATTTCAACAGTATCCTCTCGTGTATATGAACGGGGAGCCAGCATACAGCATGCCATGACCTCGTCCACGACTTCGCCGCCGCTGCATACCTGCCCATAATACATGCGATGAGACTCATAACTTGATTTTACACTGTGCCCAGTACCAGTAAAGTTTGCCCTAAATATCCGGCCAAAAACATCCATAACACCATCGCCAGAAAGGCGAACTATCCCTACAGCCCCAACACCATGGGGGGTAGATATAGCTGCAATTACATCACTTTCATAGCCGTGTGCCATCATTTAAGATTAATCACCACATGGCGGTACGGCTCGCTACCCTCGCTAGTTGTGCGTACATAGCGGTCATTTTGAAGCACAGTATGGATTATATGCCTTTCAAACCGGCTCATAGGCTCTAGTGTCACACTTTTGCGTGTAGACTTTACCTTGCGTGCAATACCTTGCGCTAAAGACTCCAACGTCTCGCGGCGGCGCTTGCGGTAATTTTCTGTATCCAGTATTACGCTGGCATTGGGCTCACTGTTTTGGTTTACCGCCAAGTTAATCAGGTATTGAAGCGCATCCAACGTATACCCACGCTTACCAATGAGTAGGCCCATGTTGTCGCCAGACATGTTTATATATATCTGTTTATCCTTTGTGCGGGTTTCTATTTCTACGCTTAGGTTCATTGCAAGGGTAAGTTCTTTGAGGAATTTTTTTGCGACATCTGCAGGGCTAAGCTTACGCTCTACTAGTACCCTTGCCGGCTTGCTTCCAATCCCAAACAGCCCACCCTTTGCACCGGGGTCAAGTACTGTTATTTTTACTTCGCTTTCTACTGCGCTAAGAGCCGCTAACGCCTCGGCTACAGCGGCCTCAACTGTCTTGGCTGTTTTTTCTAATTTATCGGCCATTTGTATTTTCACCTCAATCGAGTTCAGAAGCCTTCGTAAAAGGCAGACGGAATTTTACACCAGCTTTTGCATTCAAAACAAATTGTTGTACCAGTCTAAACAGGTTAGAGAATATCCAGTAAAGCCCTACACCTGCCGGCATAGTGACTGTTATAAAGCCCATAAATATAGGCATTACAACCATCATCATGGTTTGTTGTGTCTTGGCCCTTTCGTCCCTGGGCTTGTTAACCAACTGGGTCAGCCATGATGTTGCAAGGGTCCCTAGTACCGTAAAAATAGGTATCATAATCCCGGGCCACCTCATACCGCTGTTCTCTAAAAGCGGTAAGCCAAAAAAATTAACAACAAGGGCCCTATGGTCATATAGCTCTTGGATACGGGGCATGTACGTATCAGGGATAGCGGCAAACAATGCTTGCCAGTCTGCGCTCTGGAACCTGTTTAATACCCTGGCAAGATGTTCTGGATTTGCGATATTAATATAGTTGCCACCCGCAATGGCTACCGCTTCCGGATATGACATCCCGGTGTTGATGTATGCGATAATCCTGGCACCGGTTGCCTGCCATGCATCAGGTATAAACTGCAACGATAAAGGACCGGCAATATCCATATAGCCTGGCACTGCCTGAATAGCCTCTGCCAGCTCTACATATAGCGAATTGAGTGTACCAACATACATGAAGCTGTTTTGCATTATAAACAACAAACCAAAGAAAAGCGGCATCTGAATTAGCATAGGCAAACACCCACCTAGTGGGTTAATCTTATGCTTAGCATACAACGCCTGTGTTTCTTGTTGAATTTTCCTTTTAATTTCCGGGTCTTTAGAGTCGCCGTATTTTGCTTTTATTTTTTCTTGCTCTGGGGCTAGTTGCTGCATTTTGGTCATGGACTTTTGACCTTTTACACCCAGTGGCAGCATTATTAGCATGGCAATAATAGTAAGCAAAATAATGGCAAAGCCAAGCGAGTTGCTAGGGGTTATGGCATATACAAGGTTAAATACCAAATCCAAAATAAAACCAAATATAGCCGCAATAGGCCCTACGATAAAGCCCGGGTCTGCCTGAACCTGACGGGCCTGGCGGGCCAAAACCAACATGTCCCTAAATGGGGCTAGATATGTGAAAAGCATGTACCAATATTCCTCTCTGTGTAGCGTCTACTCTTTATTGTTATGGTACCGGGTCATACCCCCCACGACAAAAGGGCTGACAGCGCACAAGCCGCTTCAAGCCCATCCAAAAACCTTTTGGCGCACCATAACGCTCAATTGCTTCATACATGTATTCCGAACAAGTGGGGAAAAACCTACACCTTTGCCCCAAAAGGGGTGAAATTGCGCGCTTATAAAAACGCAAAAGTGCCAATAATACTTTGCTAACCATAGCACTAACCACTTACAGCGGCTCGGGCAGTAAGTAGCCGCAACCGGCCAAGCAATGACTTTAGCGCCTTGTTTACCTTTGCATATGAGCCTTCTTTTGGCAAGGCACCAACGGCCGGCCGCGCTACAACCACAATGTCAAAGCCCTTGGCAATATGTGTTGCTTTTAACCGGCAACATTCTTTTACTAAGCGCTTAACCCGGTTGCGCACAACTGCCTTGCCCACTTTTTTGCTAACGGTTACACCTAAACGGGCGGTGGCGTTGTTGGTTGCCAAAGCATATACAAAAAAATATGCGTTGACCGCTTGGCTACCATTACTATATACGGCTTTAAATTCCTTTGTCTTGCGAATGGGCGGCACAAAAGCCCGGCAAGCGGGCTTTAGGCTGGTTGGATTAAGCTGAAAGTACATGTCTGCCTTTAAGGCGTCTTCTTTTTAGGACTTTGCGGCCATTGGACGTACTCATGCGCTTACGGAAGCCATGTTCCTTACTACGCTGGCGCTTCTTGGGTTGATAAGTTCTTTTACTCATGATGTCACCTCTGTTCCAAATAATAATATAACGGTCAAAAATAATTGACATGTTCGTATTGGCAAAGGCCATTATATGCGCTGTGCAATTGGTAGTCAACTAAAATAGTATAAAAACCTACTCATCATCACCGTTTTCGTCGTTGTCTGTTATATATCCTTCGGGGATTTTGGCCATACCTACCACTGTAACACCATCACCCATGTTTATTAGTTTAACCCCTATGGCATATCGCCCTTTGGTTGAAATGTCTGCTACACGTATACGTATAATCACGCCTTCGGAGTTTATGAGCATAAATTCGTCGTTTTCTTGTACAGATTCTATGCCAACTACCGGGCCTGTGCGCTCGTTGGGCTTGTATACAATTATCCCATAACCCCCACGATTTTGGCCGCGGCAATCTTCTACCAGTGTACATTTGCCTATACCATTGGCAGAAACCAGTAGTACTTGGCCATCTGCCATTGTAGCGCCTACAACATGGTCACCTTCGCGCAGTTTCATGGCGCGTACGCCCGTAGCACCACGTCCCATAGAGCGTACATTGGTTTCATGGAAACGGATACCGCGCCCACCGGCTGTTGCAAGGAAGACTTCTTTCTCCCCATCTGAGCGCAGTACGGCTATAAGTTTATCACCTTCACGGATTCCTAGGGCATTGAGCCCGGCTTTGTTAATCTTGGCAAAGTGGGACAGCTCGCACCGCTTTATTACACCCTCGCTGGTAACCATAACCAGGTACCCGCCCCAGTCGTTACGTGCTACTGGGATCATTGCTGCAATAGTCTCGCCTGGGCTAAGGTTTAAAAGGTTTACCAATGCCATACCCATAGCCTGCCGCCCTGCTTCGGGTATTTCAAAGGTACGCAAGTGATACGCCCTCCCAAAGTTGGTAAAGAACAGTATATGGTCGTGAGAATGTGCAACAAACAAATCTTTAACCAAGTCCTCGTCGCGGGTTTGCATACCTACTACCCCGCGCCCACCACGGGCCTGGCTACGGTAGGTGTCTAAGGGTATGCGCTTGATGTAATTAAGATGCGACAATGTAATTGCAAATTCTGCCTCGTCTATTAAATCCTCGGTTAGGATTTCGCCTGGGTCGTGGAGGATTGCCGTGCGGCGCTCGTCCCCGTAACGTGTTTTTATTGTTGTTAGCTCGCCCTTTAGCACTTCTAGCAAGTATATCTCGTCGGATAATATGCGCGTAAGCTCTGCAATTAGTACTTGTAACTCTGCAAGCTCTTTTTCCAGCCGTTCTTTTTCTAGGCCGGTAAGTGCACGCAAGCGCATATCTACAATTGCCTGGGCTTGTAGTTCAGAGAAAGCAAACCGCTCTATTAATTTTTCGCGGGCTTCTGCCGCGTCCATAGATGAGCGTATTAGTGCAATTATTTCGTCTATATGGTCTAGTGCCTTTAGTAGGCCTTCTAAGATATGAGCGCGGCGTTCGGCCTTGTCTAGGTCGAAACGTGTACGCCGGGTTATTACGTCTTTTTGGTGGGAGATATAGTGCTCTATTATCTCGGCTAAGTTTAATATTTTTGGCTCGTTGTTTACTAGGGCTAGTAACGTAATACCGTAGCTTTCTTGCAACGGCGAAAGTTTATATAGCTGGTTGAGCACAACGTTAGCGTTGGCATCTTTACGCAGCTCTATAATAATACGCACACCGTTGCGGTTGGACTCATCGCGGATATCGGATATACCGTCTATCTTTTTCTCTTTTACCAGGTCCGCGATTTTAATAATAAGGTTGGCCTTGTTAACCTGGTATGGTATAGCTGTTACGCGTATCTGCTCGCGCCCGGCACTCATTGGCTCTATTGTTGCCTCTGCGCGTACCACTACACGGCCGCGGCCTGTGCGGTAGGCATGGCGTACATT